>Ga0187874_10000094_pt1 | contig 113646 bp, 103 predicted proteins | sample June2016WEW_16_1_3_FD_132993 | JGI IMG/M metagenome (GOLD analysis project Ga0187874, IMG submission 132993) | Peatland microbial communities from SPRUCE experiment site at the Marcell Experimental Forest, Minnesota, USA - June2016WEW_16_150 | ecosystem: Environmental > Terrestrial > Soil >... | reverse complement strand
CGTTGCTTTTCAGGTGGTACTGATACTTCTCGGCGGCTGTTAAGGCCTTGCGGCACTCACCGGGCTTTGCCTGATGGGGACCGACGGAAGAAACGTGGAATCGATTTCGCAATCCCGAAACATACCGGCGTAAATGCCCAGATGGAGTACGGTTTCAGAGAATCAGGCATTGAATTGGGGAGCCCGGCGCCATCCAGCGTCGCTAACCCCGAAGATGCGGTTCAAATCATTGGCGGCCGCCCGTAATTGGGTCCGAGAGAATCCGGAGACACGCCCGGCGACAAGTCCGCGAGCCCCGGCCGCCGCAACGCCCTCGTTCCATCCCGATCTCACACCACAAGTGTCTTCCGTTTTCGGTGGGGCAGGCGGTGCCGCCTGCCATTCTGACTTCCTCGGCTGCTGACTCCTGACTTCTCACTCCTGGCCCGCGCGGGAATACCAGAGAGGACTGCGCTTGCGGATTCAACTGTACAGTTCATATAATTGAACTGAAGAGTTTCTCATGAGAGCCGCCAGGAATCAGCGTATCGTCGTCTCCGCGTTACACGCCCGCGCCAATTTTGGCAAGCTGCTCGACCGGGTGGATATTGAGCGGCGGTCGCTGGTGATTGAGAAGCGCGGCGCACCCAAGGCGGTGCTGCTCAGCATCCGGGATTATGTGCGGCTGGCTGCCCCCGAGCCGGAAGTGCTCCGGGTAATCGGCGAGGAATCGCGGCGCAAAGGCACGGACAAGCTCAGCTCGGCGCAGATTGACCGGGTGATCAAGGCCGCGCGTCTGCGCAAACGAAAGCGCGGATGATCCCGCTTCGGCTCGTCATCGATACCAATATCGTGGTTTCGGCGGCCCTGAAACCCGATGGGCTACAACGCACCGTCCTGCTGCTTGCGCTCACCAAACCGGCCAGGCTATATGTCACCGAAGCAATGCTCGTGGAATACCAGGAGGTGCTCGCGCGTCCGGAACTACAAATCCGCCAGGGAGTCCGGCAACAACTCCTGCGCCTCATCAAGAACCACTCACAAATGATCCGCGCTGTGCGCCCGCTCCAGGTGGCGGTGGATCCAGACGACGACAAGTTTCTGGAGTGCGCCGACGCCGCCCGCGCCGATTACCTGGTGACCGGCAACCAGCGGCATTTTCCCGGGTTCTGGAAGAAGACCAAGGTGATTACGTCCCGCGAATTCATCGGCATGGTGGCCCCGCATCTCATCCCTTGGCGGCCAGGGCAATGACATCCTGCCCAAAATGACACCCGGCCGTTTGCCCCCAACCCCTGATCTTGATAGACTTAAGCATTAAGCAATCATTCGGTTGGTTCGGGGTCTGTAAATTGAAGGTCCGCGTCATCCTGCTTTCGATTACCGCGTGCCTGGCGCTGGGGGCGGAAACGCCCGTGACGCTGGCTCCGGAGCGCATTGTAGAGAATTACTGCGCCGCCACGCGGGGGCAGGAACGCAAGATCCAGGCCGCCAGCATGGATGTCGACATTGCGGCCGCACTCCCCAAGCTAAAGAAACAAGGCAAGTTGCACGCCCTGCGGCACATCACGGCGCTGGGGCGCATCACCTACGAAAAGCTGCGGTTTGAAGGCGACGGGACGGTGAAGAACCAGGTGATCAACCGTTACCTGGCAGCGGAAGCCGAAGCGCAGGAAGAACCGGGAGCGTCGGTTGCGGTGACGCCGGAGAATTACAGTTTCAAATACAAAGGCCGCAAGCCACTGGACGGGCGGGACGTTCACGAGTTCCAGGTGACGCCAAAACGGAAGCGCCAGGGATTGTTCAAAGGCGAAATCTGGATCGACGCCCAGACGTTCCTGCGGGTGCAGGAATCGGGCTACCTGGTGAAATCGCCATCGATTTTTCTGAAGAGGGTAGCCTTCGTCCGCAAGTACGAAATCCGGAACGGAATTTCGGTGCCGAGGGAAGAACAGAGCGTGGTGGATACGCGACTGGGCGTCGGCACGCTGGAAATGACCGTCCAATTCAGCAACTACGCGATCGATACGCGGGTGGTTGCCGAAGGGCCCGAGATTCAATAAGCGCGACCGGAGGGTTCCGTTCGACTGGAGATTACATGAGGACGTTGTTTCTGAATCCCCCATCTTTCGAAGGCTTCGATGGCGGCGCGAGTTCGCGCTGGCCCGCCTCGCGGGAGATCGAATCCTACTGGTATCCGGTGTGGCTGTGCTACCCGGCGGGGATGCTGCCGGACAGCAAAGTGCTGGACGCGCCGCCGCACAAAGTGTCGATCGAGCAGACCGTCGAGATGGCCAAACAGTTTGAACTGCTGGTGCTCTACACGTCCACGCCGGGATTTCACGTGGACGTGAAGATGGCGGAGATGATGAAGGACGTCAACTCCAAACTCAAGGTGGCGTTCGTGGGGCCGCCGGTGACCACCGAACCGGAGAAGACGCTGCTGGGAACGCCCGCCATCGATTTCGTGGTGCGGCGCGAGTTCGATTACCAGATCGTGGACTACGCCAGGGGCAAACCGCTCGAAGAGATCGCAGGGGTCAGCTTCCGCAAGAACGGACAGGTCGCCAACAACCCGGAGGCGCCGGTGATCGAAGACCTGGACGCACTGCCGTGGGTGACCAAGACCTACAAGCGCGACCTGGACATCACGCGCTACAACGTGCCGTTTCTGTTGAACCCGTTCGTCTCGCTGTACACCTCGCGGGGCTGCCCGGCGCTGTGCACGTTCTGCCTGTGGCCGCAAACCCACTCCGGGCACCGCTGGCGGCTGCGTTCCACCGGCGACGTGGCCAACGAAGTGCGGTATGCCATGGAGCAGTTCCCGCAGATGAAGGAACTGTTCTTCGACGACGACACCTTCAACTATCGCAAAGAACGGACCATCGAGCTGTGCAAGAAGCTGCAGCCGTTGAAGGCGACCTGGTCGTGCACGTCGCGCGTCACCACCGACTACGACACGCTGAAGGCCATGAAGGAAGCGGGCTGCCGGCTGTTGATCGTGGGATATGAATCGGGCGACCCGCAGATCCTGAAGAACATCAAGAAGGGCGCGACGGTGGAGATGGCGCAGCGCTTCACGGCGAACTGCAAGAAGCTGGGCCTGTTGGTCCACGGGGACTTCATCATCGGGCTGCCGGGCGAGACGCGCGAGAGCATCCGCAAAACCATCGATTTTGCAAAGAAGCTGGACACCGAAACCATTCAGGTGTCGATTGCGCATCCCTATCCGGGGACGGAATTCTACGACTACGTCAAGAAGAACAACCTCATTACCATCGATTCGATGACCGATGACACGGGGCACCAGCTTCCCAACATCATCTACCCGGGGCTCGACCAGGGAGAGCTGGTGGATTTCGTGGAGCGTTTCTACGGCGAGTATTTCTTCCGGCCGCGGGTGATCTGGCGGATCGTGAGGAAGGCCGTATTCAACGGCGACGAGCGGAAGCGGCTCACCAAGGAAGCCCGGGAATACATGGCGCTGCGGTCCAAGCGGAAGAAGTTTGTGGCCGATCACAAGGCGGCCGCGAAGACCGCGCCGGTGCCCGCCAGCTCGGGCGATTGACGGCGGCATGAGTTCCGAAGCGGCGCGCCTGCGGCTCAAGACGGGGATGTGCGTCCCGGTGGTGGTGCTCGCCAACGCCTTCGGTGATTTTTTCATGAAGCGGGGCATGCCTGCCTCGCTCGGGACTCCACTTGAGTATATCGGCGCCTTGTTCCAGCCGTGGGTGGCGCTGGGCGTGGTGTTGCTGATTGTCTGGCAGCTCTCACGGATGGCGCTGCTGAGCTGGGCGGACCTGAGCTACGTGGTGCCGGTGACGGCGGTGGGCTACGTGGTGGTGGCGCTGCTGGGGCGCATTTTCCTCGACGAACGGATCACCATGGCGCGCTGGGTGGGCATCGTGCTGATTGTGGCCGGTGTAGCGCTGGTGGGCGGCGGCACGGAGCCACAGACCACCGCATCGGGCGGCAGGGGGGCGGCACGGTGAAGTGGCTGATTGTGGCGATCATGGTGGCGGCCACCACGGCGGGTGAAGTGCTGCAGGCCTATGGAATGCGGCGGCACGGCGAAATCCGCGATTTCCGGCCGGGCGCGTTGGGGCGCGCGTTGTCGCTCGTGGCGCGCAACCGCTACGTGATTGCATCGCTGGTTTCGATGGCGGTCTCCTTCTTTTCGCTGATGAAGCTGCTGTCGGTGACGGAGCTGAGTTTCGCTGTCCCGGTTTCGGCGGTGACCTACGTGCTCGAAACGGTACTGGCCAAATATGTTCTGAAGGAACGGGTCAACCGGCTGCGCTGGGCGGGCGCGGCGCTGGTCGTCTGCGGGGTGGCGCTGGTTTCCCTGTGATCCTCCTGGCGATACCGGCGATCGCGGCGGCGGCCTACTACCTGCTCGCGGTAGTGGCGGCGGCGGTGTGGCGGAAGCGGCTGGCGTGGCACGGCGCCACGAGCACCCGGCCGCCGGTCTCCATCCTGAAACCGGTGCATGGGAAGGATCCGCGCTTCTACGAGGCCATCCGCTCGCATGCCATGCAGCGCTATAAGGAGTACGAAATTCTCTTCGGCTTCGCGGATGCGAACGATCCGGCGGTGGCCGAGATCGAGCGTCTCAAGCGCGAGTTTCCGCGCCAGCGCATCGAGGCGGTGCTGGTTTCGAGCGACACGCCCAACGCCAAGGTGGGCGTGCTGGCGGAACTGGCGCGGCGCGCGCGCTACGAAGTGCTGCTGGTGAACGACAGCGACATCGTGGTGGAACCGGGATATCTGGAAGAGGCCACGGCGCCGCTCTCGGATCCCGGTATCGGCCTGGTGACGTGCCTGTACCGCGCGCGGTCGGACTCGGCGGCGGCCGGTTGCGAAGCGTTAGGGATCGCCACGGAATTCGCGCCCAGCGTGATGGTGGCGCGGCTGCTCGGACAGGCGGAATTCGCGCTGGGTTCGACCATGGTTTTCCGCGCGGAAACGCTGCGGCGGATTGGCGGCTTCGCAGCGATCGGCAAGTATCTGGCCGACGATTACCAACTCGGGAAGCATATCCGCGCACTGGGATACCGCATCGAGTTTGCGACGGTGGTGGTGGAGACGGGGCTCGGCGCGGGATCGTGGGGGCAGGTGTGGCGGCACCAGTTGCGGTGGTCGCGGACCATCCGGGTGTCGCGCCCGGCCGGTTATTGCGGGTTCGCAGTGACGCAGGCCACGGTGTGGGCATTAGTGGCGTTTGCGGCCGGCCAGTGGTGGGCGGGAGCGGCGGCGCTGGGCCTGCGGCTGACGGCCGGTGTGATGACCGGCGCGGGAATCCTGCAGGACCCGAGAGTCGCGCCCAACTTCTGGCTGATCCCGGTGCGCGACCTGTTCGGATTTGCGGTTTGGGTGTGCGGCCTGTTCGGGCGCCAGGTGGAGTGGCGCGACCAGCACTTGGAACTGCGGGCGGACGGCAGCATTCTGACCGAGCCGCGCCAGAGCGCCTCAATCGACCGGACTTGATTTCGCAAGCGCACAGGAGTTAGGCTGCAAGCAGGCTTGCTGGATTTAATAGTTTAAGGCCTTATATATATCTTGGTGGGAAGCGAGCCGCGGGAGGTTGAAGTGATCCTTTTGCTGTTTGGTCCCCCGGGATGCGGCAAAGGCACGCAAGCGGCTCATCTCGCGGAGCGCTTCCAGATCCCAGCCATCTCAACGGGCGAAATATTCCGTGCGGAGTGCAAGGCCGGAACGGACCTGGGCCAACTGGCCTGCAAGATCATGTCGAGCGGCGCGCTGGTGGGCGACGACATCGTGAACAGCATGGTGGCGGCGCGCATCGCGCGGCCGGATTGCGCGGGCGGATTCCTGCTGGACGGATACCCGCGCACGGTGCCGCAGGCGGAGCAGTTTGCGGCGCTGCTGCGCGAGCGCGGATTGCCGGACCCGACGGTGGTCCACCTGGATGTCGCGGAGGATGCGCTGGTGGCGCGTTTGACGGCGCGGCGCCAGTGCCCGAAGTGCCTTCGCATCTACAACGTGATGTGGCAGCCACCGCGGCAAACCGGCCGGTGCGACGACGATGGCGAAGGATTGATCGCGCGGGACGACGACCAGGAAGTGGTGATCCGCCAGCGGCTGGCGGCCTACCGGGAGCTCACGGGGCCGGTGTTGGGGTGGTACGGCGAGGCGGCCGTACGCACGGTGGACGGCAGCCTGCCGCCCGAGGAAGTGACGCGGGCCATCGAGGCCGCGGTCCTGCAAACAGCGGCGCGGTAGCCGGGCAGTTGAGATCTGCAGGTTGACTGTGGGGCAGGCTTCAACGAGGACGACTCGCGGCGCGCCGTCACAAGTTTCAGGAACCCATCTTAGCAACCTAAATGGAATCAGTGGTTTGGGGGTGGGTTTCGGGAGAACCTGCCAATGGAGTTTCTGCATTTTCAAGACCAACTGGTAGCGCCGGCGGTCTTGCCGCCGGTGTTTGGTGGGGGCAGGATGGTATCCTGCGCACCGATTGTCAATCGGTGCTGCCGGGCGGAGCCCGGCCTGCGCAGGCGCTCTCGCCTGCCAACACGGCCTCCAGGGGGACTGCCTCACTAACCGCCAGAAGCGGCCGGGGGTAGAATTGGATTCTGCATGTCCAGAACCTACACCCCCATGACGGAGCGGCTGGCGGAATACGTCCGCACGGTCACCTTGCGCGAGCCCGAGGCGTTACGGCGCCTGCGGGAAGAGACCGAGAACCATCCGCAGGCATCCTGCCAGATCGCGCCCGAGCAGGGCCAATTCCTCCACCTGCTGGTCCGCCTGATGGGCGCGCGCAAGGCTCTGGAAGTGGGCGTCTTCATGGGCTACAGTTCCACCTGGGTGGCGCTGGCGCTGCCCATGGACGGCAAGCTGGTGGCTTGCGACGTGAGCGAGGAATTCACGGCGCGGGCGCGCAAGACATGGCGCGCAGCCGGCGTCGAGAGCCGGATCGATTTGCGGCTGGCGCCGGCGCTTGCGACGCTGGATGCGCTGATTGCGGGCGGCGATGCGGGAACTTTCGATTTCGCGTTCATCGACGCGGATAAACCGAACTACTCTAATTACTACGAGCGAGCGCTCGCGTTGCTGCGGCCCGGGGGATTGATCGCGGTGGACAACGTACTCTGGAAAGGAAAAGTGGCGGACCCCGAACAACAGGACGCCGACACCTTGACGATGCGGGCCTTCAACCGCAAACTCCACCAGGACCACCGCGTGGCGCTGGCGATGGCCACCATGGGGGATGGGCTGACACTGGCCTGCAAGCTGCGCGGGACGGATTGCGCCTCCCTACCCTAAGTACCGCTGGAGATCGTCGGCGCGGTAGCAGTGCGCGTAGGCCGTGTCGCGCGTGATGCGGTTGGCACGCACGAGCTCGGCGAGCGATTGCTCCATAGTCATCATGCCTTCGGATTTACCCACGGAGACCTGCGAGCGGAGCTGGTGGTCGTCCCCTTTGCGGATGAGGGCGCGGACGGCGTCGGTCGAGAGCATGATTTCGGTGGCGGGCCAGCGCATGACGCCATCGAGGCCGGGCACGAGCTGCTGGGCGACGATGGCGAGCAGAGCCAGCGACAACTGCTGGCGGATTTGCGGCTGGTTGGAGGAAGGGAACGTGTCCAGGATACGGGAGACGGACTGGATGGTGTCGTTGGTGTGGAGCGTGGAAAGGACCAGGTGGCCGGTTTCGGCGGCGGTGAGCGCGGTCGAGATGGTTTCGGCGTCGCGCATTTCACCCACCAGGATGACGTCCGGCGACTGCCGCATGATGCTGCGCAGAGTGACGGCGAAATCCGGGGTATCGCGGCCGACTTCAATCTGCTCGATGACGGCGCTGCGGTTGGCATGCTGGTATTCCACGGGATCCTCGATGGTGACGACGTGGGCGGCGCGGCGGGTATTGACGATATCGATGAGCGCGGCGAGCGTGGAAGACTTGCCGCAGCCGGTGGGTCCGGTAAGCAGAACCAGGCCCTGGCGCCGTTCGGCGAGTTTGGCGAGAGAAGACGGCAGGTGCAGGGATTCGAGCGAAGGAATCTTGGAGGGCAGGAGCCGGATGCAGGCCGCCAGGGTGCCGCGCTGGTGATGCACGTTGACGCGGAAGCGGCCGATGCCGTCGCGGAAGAAGCCGAAATCGAGCGACTTGACGCGCTGCAGTTCGTCGAGCTGGGCCGGTTCGAGCAGCGGCGTCACCAGGCTGCGCACTTCCTCGGCCTCGAGCGGCGGCCCCGAGGCCGGCGTCAGGTTGCCGGTGACGCGCAACATGGCAGGCGCGCCGGCCACCAGCAGGATATCGGAGGCGTTGCGCGTGGCCGCCAGGTTGAGCAGCTTGTCGAGCGTCGGCGTGGCTTGCGATCCGCGCGTGGGGGTGCGTTTCTGGCTGGGCGCGGCGCGATTCAGCTCAGCTACGATTTTGGAAAGTTCTTCGGAGTCGTATTCGCCCATTATTTTCCCGAGATGGTGAGTTGCGCAGAGAGTGGGATGCTGCGCGGCGGATAACACTTTTCGTGATCGCACGCCTGTGCCCGCAGCGCACCGCCGAGTGCGACCGGCTTCGGGCTGGCGGAGGGGCTCACGGTGAAGGGCACGGTGATGACGGCGCCATCCTGGTAGACCGAAAGTGGATCGGTGGCGTACCACTCCGTGACGGAGGAGACGGGCGGATACTCGGGCGCGCCCCAGACAATGCCGGCGGCGGGCTCGGGGGTGAAAGTAGTGCCGATGAGGTGCGGGTCGGCCGGCGCATGGGAGTTGACGTGCGCGCCATCGGCCAGCCGCAGGACAATCTGAAAACGCCCTTTACCGCCTGCCGGCAAACTGGCAGGATCGAGCACCGCGCCGGCATCGACGGGACTGGAGTTCTCCTTAGGAGCCAGCAGAGTCTCAACCTGCAATTCCAGCGAGCGTTGCGCATCGGCGCCGCTGATGACCCGGGGCTTATAGAGGATGCGGCCTTCGCGATCGATCAGGAAATTCGCCGGCATGCCGCGCGCGCTGTACTGCTTCTCGGCAAACTCCTGGCTGGCACGCAGAGGAATGAAGCCGTAGCCGTAACTCTCTAAATAGGGCAGCACGAATTGGTCTTCAGCCGGATGCACGTTGAGGGAGAGAATCACGAAGCCGCGCGGACCGTATTTCTCCAGCACCTTTTGCAGATACGGCGCTTCCCCGCGGCACGGGCCGCAGAAGGGATACCAGAAATTCAGCAGGACGACTTTGCCGCGATAGTCGGAGAGCGACGTGGGATGCTCATCGCCGTAATGAGGCAGCGTGAAGGGTGCGGGCGTGGACCCGTGGGCTTCGAGCAAAGTGCGGATGTCGGCTTCGACTTCAGTGGGGGTCTTGTTGAGCATGGCGCCATATTGCAGAATGGCTTGATAGAGATCGTCGCCCGGCAGCTCGGCCATGGGCTTGAGGAGGGCGTCGTAGGCAGGCTGCGGACCGCCACGGGCGGCAGTGGCTTCGGCCATGAGCAGATAGGCCGGCGTCGAGTCGAGGTAGCGCGGGAGGAGCTTGTCGGCAAGGAGGTCCTCAAGCAGGCGGATTGCCACGAGCGTGCTCTTTTCAGTGCCTTCGTCGAGCGAGGTTCGAGCCAGGACCAGGCGCTTCTGATACGTCAATATCTTCCCCCACGTCGTGGCATCCTCGCGTGAGGCGTGATGCGTCATTTCATCCGCCAGGGCCAGGGTCTTCGCCGAGTCGGTTTTGCCGTATGCATCGAAGAGCAAGTCCATGGCGTCGGAAGACCATCCGAATTTGTCCGGCGGGAACGTCGACTTGCATCGTTCCAGGATCTCAATTTTCCCGGAAAGATCGGTGGTATCGTGCGCCAGCCAGTAGAGCGCCTGGGCGCCTCGTTCGCTATTGGGGAAACGAGTGGCCACGGCTTCGGCCAGTTTGCGGTACAGTGCCGGATCGACATCGCGCTGGGCGTTGGCGTAATAAAATGCGGCCGCATCGTCGGTGGGGTCCACGTCAGCGGCATGCTTGAGATAGTCCAGGCGCTTGGCGGTGTTGCCGCGGACCTCTTCGATCAGCGCCATGCTCTGATAGGCGGGCGTAAACTGGGGATCGACTTTGATGGCTTGCAGGGTGTAGCGCTCCACCTTGTCATAGTCGGTGTACATGTACATGTCGCCCAGCATGTACGGGAACGCGGCTTTGGACGGGTACCGCTTCACCCACTCCTGGTAGATGGCGTCCAGCTTGCGGTCGGCGTCATCGGAGGCTTTTTGGTTGGCGGCCTGCTTCTGAGCTTCCGGAACGTCTTTCACCTTGTCGCGTTCGGCTGCGTTTACCGCGCGGACGAACGCCTCGTGAGCATCGAGAAAATTGGGATCGAGCTCGATGGCTGCGCGGAAAGCGGCCTCGGCTTTGGCCTCGTCCTTGTCTTTAAGCGCGGCGCGGGCTTCGTCGAGTTTAGCCTTTGCTCCGGGCGTGCCTTTGCTGGGCTGCGCGTGCGCGGCGCCCAGGAACAGAGCGGCTGCGAGGGTGTAGCGCGCGATTCGATAGCTCTCCATAAAGATCCAGACGCGCTTCCGGGCTCGGGCGTTTACCTTACCACAAGCCGATCAGCTTCCACCAACATACTCCAATGCCCAGCCAGATGACCAGATTGATGAGCGAGATTTGGAAGCCGAGGCGCCACCAGTCGGTCTGGCGAACGTAACCGGCGCCGAAAAAAACCGGGGCCGAACCGGTGCCGTAGTGGGTCATGGCGGCGTTGATGCTGGAGAAATAGGCCAGCGGAAGCGCGGCCAGCATGGGAGGAACGCCGGCGGCCAGCGCGGCGGTGAGGAAGCCGGGGTAGAGCGCGGTGACCTGGCCGGTCATGCTGGCGAAACCGTAGTGCACATATAAATAGACGAGCGCCAGGGCGAACCAGACCAGCAGCCAGGGCCATCCGATCATCAGACCGAACAGGCGGCCGGAAAGAATTTTGACGACGCCGGACTGATTGAGGGCGTCGGACATCATGACCAACGGGGCGAACCAGATGAGCGCGTCCCAGGCGCGCTTCTCGGAGAGCAGGTCGTCCCAGGTGATGACACGGGCCAGCAGGAGCGCGGCGAGGCCGGCCATGGCGACGAAGGTATTGGAAATGCCGTGCCACGGCGACGTCACCCAGCCGGCCATGATGCCGAGAAAGATGGCCACCAGCCATTTCTCTTCGCGGCGCAACGGGCCGATGCTCTCGAGGTGGGCGTGTGCCATCTGGCGCGCGGGCGCGGTGTCGCGGAGTTCCGGCCGGACGGCGCGGTGGAGGAACCAGGGAACCACAGCCAGGCTGATGAAGCCGGGGACGATGGAACCCGCGAGCCAGCGGCCCCAGTTGAGTTCCACGTGCCCGATCTGGCGCGCGAATTCCGCAATCAAAGGATTGGCGGCCATCCCCGTGAGGAACATGGCAGAGGCGACGTAGGTGGTGTGAAAGCAGACCAGGGTCAGGAAACTGCCGATCAGCGGCGCCGTGGGACCGGGCTCGGAGCCGAGCGCCGCGGCCACGCCGCGCGTGATGGGGAAGATCACGCCGCCGCCGCGCGCCGTGTCGGACGGGATGAAAGGGGCGAGCACCAGGTCGGCGCCGGCAAGCGAATAGCCGAGGCTCAGCGGCGTGCGCGCGAAGCGCCGGATGAAAAGGTAGCCGAGGCGCGTGCCGAAACCGGTGGAGGTGACGGCGCGGGAAAACAGAAACGCGATGAAGACCAGCCAGACGGTGAGGTTGCCGAAACCGGAGAGCACCTGCGCGGGCGGCAGCGTGCCGGTGACGGCCAGCAGCGTCATGGCAATCACCACGCTGACGCCCATGCGCACGGGCTGCGCCACCAGCGCGACGATGGTGGAGACGAACACGGCCAGCAGGCGGCTCTGCGGGGAGGTGAGTGAGGGAAGCGGGAGGAAATAGAGCAGGAGCCCGGGAGCAAGCACGACGGCCCAGCGCCACCAGGCGACAGGTTGATGATTGGTGGACACTCTTAGACAGTGTAATCGGGGGCAGGGCTCGATGCGCTTACTTTCCTTGGACGGGCGAGCGCCGGCTGGAAAGCCGGCGTTGCGGGCCGGAGGCCCGCTCCACGATGGAGCGGGCTTTCAGCCTGCACCACAGCGCTACCGATGGCGGCGGATTGGTTTCGGCGGCGCGGGCGGCGGGGTGTCGGAGTCGGGATCGGGGTCGGCAACGGCGGGGACGGTGGCCGGCGCCGGCGGCTGCTGTGCGGCGGCGGGCATGATGCCGTGCATCACGTCATTGGCGAAGAAAAACTTGCCGTCGGACGGGACCATCATGATCTGCACTTTGTCGGACAGCTTGTCGGCGATGATCTTCTGCAGCAGGATGGGGCTCTCTTTCAAGACGCCGGCTTGCAAACGCAGGTCGTCGGTATCGGCTTTGGACATCACCTGGACGCGGTCCACATCGGCCTGGTTCATGAGCTTGCGGCGCTCCAGCTCGGCCTTGCCGTCGATCACTTTGGCCTGCGCGCGGGCTTCGGCTTCCAGGCGCGTCTGCTCAATCTGCTTCTGCTTCAGCGGCAGGGTGTATTGCATGGCGTCGGACTGCGCTTTGGCTTGCAAGACGGTCACCTGCGCCTCGGCTTCGGCGGCTTTCACCTGGCGCGCCTTGTCGGCTTCGGCTTCGAGCTCGGCCGTGCGCACTTCTTTCTGTTTGACTTCCACTTCGATGGACAGGCGGTCGTTCTCCTGCTCCTTGAGCAACACGCCCTCGAGGCCCTTGGCGTATTCGGCGGGAAGATCGATGTCGCGCAGCATCACTTCCTTCACCAGGATGGCGTCGGGAGCGAGATTGGTGGTAATGGCGCCGGCGGCTTCGCGGCGGATTTCTTCGCGGCGCGAGGCGAATAGGTCGCGCACCAGATAGTTGGCCGCGACCTCGCGAAAGGCGGTCGAGACCACCGGCGGCACCAACTCCTTGTCGACCGGCTGCGGCAGGTTGGCGTTGACGAACGACAGGCGCTTCGGATCGATGCGGTAGCGCACGGCCACCGCGAGCCCCACCGAGAGCCCTTCCTTGGTTTGCACCCTCAGCGGCTGGATCGATTTTTCGCCGGGTGGTGAGGAAGATCTGGTCGCGGACATCATAGAGCTCGATGCGCTGGACCAGCGGGACCATCAGGTGCAGGCCGGGATACAACGTTCCCGGAAGAGTTCCGGAGATCTGGCTGATGCGCACGCCGGCCATACCGGCGGGCACCACCTGGATGCTGAGCCCGGCGAGCAGAACGCCGAGGGCCACGGCGGTGATGCGGCCGGAGGCCCGCCAGCGCGGGTGGACCGGTTCGGGACGCGGTTGATTGTTGAGGATCAGGGTGGACTGTTGGTACAGGCGATAGAGATCCCGGAGCAGGATCGCGGCGGCCGCAGCCAGCAGCGCGAGGCCCGCGATTTCGAAGAGGTACTTCAAGGTGAGCACGGTTGGTTTCTCCCGGCGGGGCATAGGCACGCGGGGGGCCAAGGCGGCGGGAGAAGAAACAGGAACCCAGGCGGGCTGAGTGCCTGTGATAGCCGGCCGGGCAAAGACCGGCGTCAAGACCGCCGGCGGTACCAGACGGGTCTTAACGGAGCTTGAGAAATGTAGAAACTCCGGATGCCATCCTGCCCCACCAGGCGTCGAAATGAGTGTCGACGCGGCACGCAGGAGTGCGTGCGGCACGTGTCTTGGTGGAACACGCGTGGAAACACGGAGACGAAGATTTGACACGGGCCGAAAAAAACCTCTTGACATGTATTAGTAAACTAGTACACTATCTTTTTAGATGAGTAACACACGAGCCAATGAACGAAAAAGCTTCGAGTTCCGGCTGGACCTCGAAAGCGGCGTTCCGGTCTACCGGCAAATCATCGACCAGGTAATGGGAGGGATGGCGGCCGGCAGGCTGGCCGGCGGGCACCAGCTTCCGACGGTGCGGCAGGTGGCGGTGGATCTCGAAATCAATCCCAACACGGTGGTGCGGGCCTACCGCGAGCTGGAAATCCGCGGCGTGCTGGAGACGCAGCAGGGCACAGGCACCTTCATCAGCCAGCAGAAAGTGAAGCGCGACGACCTGGAGCGCCAGCGGCAGCTCAACCAGCTTGTGGGCGAATTCGTGTCCCGGGCGGGCGCCGCCGGATTCAGCATTGGGGACCTGGTGGAGCAACTACACGATCGTCAGAACGAATCGCAGAAGAACAGGAGATGAAGTTATGTGGCCGGATCAAACGCAGTGGCGGTTGAGCAATGTGGGTGTGGCGTTGTTGGTGATTTCGCTGGCGGCGGGCGGCGGCGCCATGGCGGTGACGGACAGCCGGGCGCCGCTGGCGGCGGGAGGGCTGGTGGGGCTGTACTTTCTGTTTTCGATTCGCGTGGCCGACCAGTGGGAGAAAGTTGCGGTGCTGCGGTTCGGGCGCTTCCGGGGGCTGCGCGGCCCCGGTTTGTTCCACATGGTCCCGATCGTGGACAAGCTGAGCCGCTACGTGGACCAGCGCGTGAGGGTGTCGAACGTCTCGGCGGAATCGACGCTGACGCGGGACACGGTGCCGGTAAACGTGGACGCGATCGTGTTCTGGATGGTGTGGGACGCGGAGAAGTCGATTCTGGAGGTGCAGGACTTCACGCAGGCGATCACCATGAGCGCGCAGACGGCGCTGCGGGAATCGATCGGGCGGCACGAATTGCACCAGATGGTGGCGGAGCGCGAGATGCTGGGGCAGGAATTGCAGCGCATCCTGGACGAGAAGACGACGGCGTGGGGGATCACGGTGCAATCGGTGGAGATTCGCGACGTGCAGATCCCGCTGGCGTTGCAGGACGCCATGTCGCGGGAGGCGCAGGCGGAGCGGGAGCGGCGGGCGCGCATTATTCTGGGCACGGCCGAGACCGAAATCGCGGAGAAATTCGGGCAGGCGGCGCTCACCTACCAGAACAACCCGGTGGCCATGCACCTGCGCGCCATGAACATGCTGTATGAGGCCATCAAGGAGAAGGGTGCGATGGTGATTGTGCCTTCGTCGGCGGTGGAGACGATGGGGCTGGGCGGCATGCTGGGAACGGCTTCGATGGGCGGGATGAAGACGCAGTAGGGAGCGGGGCTCTACGGAAGAGCCGGACCAGGGGGTCCGGCGCGGGCGAGGGCGCCCGCCCCACGGGCGTCGACACGAGTGTCGACGCGGCACGCACGAGTGCGTGCGCCACATGGCAACCGAGAGGAGCAAACCATGAAGAAAGTGCTGTACGTGTGTTTGATGGCGGGAGCGCTGGCCGCCGCGATGGAGAAACCGGCGATCGAGGGCAAGTGGGAAGGCGAAATGAATGGACTGAAGGCAGTCACTGTCACAGTCCACGAAAACAAGGGGCAGATGGAGGGCAGCGTGATCTTCTATGTCGTGCGCGACGACGACGGGCAAGGGAAGCGGATCATGGGCCAGGACGAACGGAAAATGCTGGAGACGCACTGGGACGGCAAAACCCTGCGGTTCGCGGCGGGCGCTCCGGATTTCGACCCCGACGCGCCAGGTGTGCGGTTCACGATGACGGTGACCGGGGACAAGAAGGCGGAACTGAAGCGATTGGGGGAAAACGAGCAGACGTTAGCGTTGGCGCGTGTGGAGTAGAAACGTATGGCGCAAATGAAGCCGGAATGGCTGGCGTCCTGCTTGCGGGATTTGCGGCATGGCGTGATCCTGTTGTGGCGGGACGCCGGCATCTCCGGGTTGATCGTGCATCGTCGGCGTGACGGACGAAACCGGCAAGCTCAAAAGCGTGATTGGGGACAACCACCTGGTGAGCACGGATTATTTCCGGGCGCTGGGCATTCCGATTCTGGCCGGGCGCACGTTTCGCCGCGACGATGCGGGGCGGCGGGTTACGGTGGCGATCGTGAACCAGGAATACGCGCGGCGGTTCGGACTGGGGGCGGACGTGGTGGGCAGGCAGATCGACGAGGGGCCGGGCGAGCAGCCAATCACGATTGTCGGAATGTGCGGCAACGTGCGGACGCGCGGCTTGCAGACTGCCCCGTTTCCGGAAGTCTATCTATCGTCGCTGCAACTTTCCTGGGCGAACGCCTACCTGGTGGTGCGTTCGCCACTCCCGCCGGGACAATTGCTGAAGCAGGTGAAGACGGCGATTGGCTCCGCCAACTCCGAGCAGGCCGTGTTCGGGGTCGAGACCATGGACGAAGCGATTGCGGACTCGCTGGCCGGGCCGCGATTCGATGCCTTCCTGATCGGCGCTTTCGCGCTGCTGGCGGTGACGATGGCGGCGGCGGGGATGTACAGCGTGATCGCCTGCCTGGTCTCGCAACGGACCGGCGAGATCGCCATCCGCATCGCGCTGGGGGCCGGCCGGGGCGCCATCGTGCGGACCATTCTGGGAACGACCACCGCCTGGGTGGTGGCGGGCCTGGTCTGCGGTCTGGGACTGGGGCTCGCTACCCGGAACACGGTGCGTTGGCTTTCGAGCACGGCGGTCGAGGGCTCGCCGTGGATGTACGTGCTGGTAATGGTGTTTTTCTTCGTGGTGACGCTGGTGGCTGCCTATCCGCCGATGCGGCACGCCAGCCGGCTCAATCCCGCGGCGGCGCTAAGCTCGGAGTAGCCGGAAGGTGCTTTAGAAGACGAATCGATGGCGGCGCATGCTGTCGAGGGGCGGAGGCGCGGGATAGGATAAAGGTATGCGCTGGCTCACGATCACGCTTACGATGGCGCTGGCATGGGCGCCCATCATGGCTAACGAGGAAAAGAGCAAGACGGATGAAAGGCTGGACGATGCCGCCAGCCTGTTCTCGGAAGTGATGGCAACTCCCGACAAGTCCATCCCGCAGGATCTGCTGAACAAATCGCAGTGCATCATCCTGGTGCCCAGCTTGAAGCAGGCGGCCTTCGTGGTGGGGGCGAAATACGGCCGCGGCTTTGCCATGTGCCGGGCGGCGGGCGGACAAGGATGGGGACCGCCGGCAGCGGTGCGGATCGAAGGCGGAAGCTTTGGTTTGCAGATCGGAGTGGCGGCCACCGACGTGATCCTGCTGGTGATGAACGAGCGGGGAATGAAGCGGCTGGAGACCAGCAAATTCACCATCGGGGTGCAGGCGACGGCGGCCGCGGGACCGGTGGGCCGCAACGTCACGGCGCAGACCGACGCGCTGATGACGGCCGAGATTCTTTCCTGGTCGCGCTCGCGGGGGATTTTTGCGGGGGTATCGCTGGATGGCGCCACGATGCGCAACGACATCGACGAGAACCAGGCCATGTACGGCCAGCGTTGGAACCTGAAACAGATTCTGGGCAGCGGCGCGAAGCCTCCGGCGGCGGCCGGGAGAGTGATGGAAGAGCTGAACAAGTACTCGAGCCGCAAGGGCGGGTAGGGGGAGGGCATGCGCGGCGGGGGCGCCTGTCGGGAAACAAGATTGCCGTTCGTGGCTTGCCGCCGGCTGGAAAGCCGGCGTTGCGGGCCGGAGGCCCGCTCCACATTTTGCCGCCGTGGCCCACCACCCCGAGGCGCCACAACTTGAGCATCAGAGGGTCAAGGTTACTTTGTGGAGGGTGCGCGGGCGGTCGGGGTCAAGGCCTTTTTGAGCGGCCAGGGACGCCGCGAAAAGCTGCGTCGGCACAATGTACGGAATGGGCGTGAGCGCCTCCTTCAGGCGGCGCGGCAGCCGGATCACGCGGGTGGCGTGGCCGGAGGCCTGGCGGTTTCCAGAATCGGTGATGGCCACGATCTCGGCGCGCAGGTGCTGTAGTTTTTCGAGGGTTTCGCGCATGGAGGGCCAGGTGCGGTCGGGCGGCGCGAAAACAAAGACGGGGAAGCTGGGCTCGACCAGCGCGATGGGGCCGTGCAGGAAATCGGCCGAAGAAAACCGCTCGGCCACCACGTAGCAGGTCTCCATGAGTTTCAGGGCGAGCTCGAAGGCATTGGCGTAATTCAGGCCGCGGCCCACCACGACAGCGTGACGCATGAAGCGATACCGTTCGGAGAGCGCCTCAATCTCCGGCGCGAGCGAGAGCGCGGCGTCGACGGCTTCGGGAATGCGTTGCAGGTCGGAGAGGCGAACTCCTCCGCCCAAGGCGTATGCCAGCAGATAGAGGAGCAGCAACTGGCCGGTATAGGTCTTGGTGGCGGCCACGCTTTTTTCTTTGCCGGCGCGCACCAGGAAGACGTGCTCGGCGAGCTTGGCCAGCGTGCTGGAGCGCTCGTTGGTGATTCCCAGGGTGAGCGCTCCCTGCGCGCGGGCGCGCTCCAGCACCAGGTTGGTATCGGTGGATTCGCCGGATTGCGAGAGCGCCACCACCAGGCTGTTGCGGTAATCCAAGCGCGCTTCGTAAAGAGTGGAGATGGAAGGCGCGGCGAGCGAGACCGGGATGCCGGTGGTGATCTCAATGAGGTAGCGGCCAAAGAGCGCGGCATTATCGGAGGTGCCCCGCGCTACCAGCACCACCAGGCTGGGCTTTCGCTTGGCGAGCAGGCCGCGAAAAGCTTCGGCGCGCCGAATTGCTCCCGCCAGGGTGCGCTCCAGAGCTTGTGGTTGTTGGCAGATTTCGTCGATCATGCGGGACATGGCTTTCACGATAGCAGGCAGCGGGGGAGCGCGAGCCAGGGTGGAGTCCAAGAGATAAACAGGCAGTCATACAGCGGTTCCCAGTGCTGGCGCACTGGGCTATGCTCTTGCGTCCTTCGGACTCGGGCCGCGGAAAAATCGTCGCGGCCCGCGAAGAAAACAAAGCACAGTAGTACACGCTTTTTCCGAGACTGCGCTCGGAAAAAGAGGCCCTGCGGGCAGCCTCCAGGGGTATTGTGGTTCCATTGAGGAGCGGCGGGATGGACCAATTCTCGGAACACTACCAAGAGCTGATCGAGGGCATTTACGACTGTTCGGATCGTATCGTTTTGAATGCGTATTTCCCGATGGGTCAGGAACCGGGAGGCATGCTGGTGTGGTGGCGAGCCCTGTATGGGGGTGATGAAGACATGGATACCGCCCATCTGATGCGCATGGCCGGACGTTTTTCGCGACGTGTGCGAGCGTTTGCCGAAGCCAATGGTATACGGATCGTGGATTGTGCGCCGAAGGTGAAGAAGTTCGAGATTGCGCAGGCTGATCTCCGCAAACATGATGGACGGCCGGGGGTTTTCCTGATTCTGGTGGCCAAATCACGGGCACCGGTGTGGGAGGTCGAGCGGACTCGGTCTGGCAAAGTCGGCGCTATCCGTCGCAAGAAACCGATGCCGTTCGTGAATCATTATTCGTTCCACATTTGGGATGCGGAGTGGGGACACGTCACGATAAAGATGAGCGGGCATCCACCGTATGGCGCGCAGATCATTCTCAATGGCTATGACTATGTGTCCTGTGCGGCCAAACGCGCCGGGATTACCGTGAGCAAGCAAGGAAACTGTTTTGTCCAGGTTTCCGACGGCCCTGGGTTGACGAAGATCGCAGACACCTTGTCGGAACCCGAGACAGAAGGGCGGCTTCGGCAGCTTTGCGACCATTGGATTTATAGTAGCTGTTTGATATTCGGCCTGGACCTGGAGGAGCAAGAGCGTGGGGGCTTCCAGTATCGCTATTCCTCGTATCAACTGGAGTACAGCCGGAACTTGCGTTTTTCCAGCGGCAAGCAGATGTGGGAACTACTGCAACGGTTAGTCGATCGTACGCGAGCGAGACTGGACCTGGAGGTGGTGAAAACCATCTTCGGTTTCAAACGCCGTCCGCGGCTGAAGCGCCTGAAACAAAATCAGTGGGGAATCGAAGTCGAGACACCTACCTATGATCTGACGGTTTTTCATGTGCACTATGGCAAGTTGAGCCTGAAGATCTACAGCAAAGGCGAGAACATTCTCCGCATAGAAATGATGGTGCACAATGCTGCGGAGACGCCGTTTCGACGCGCCTTGGTGGATTTTCCCAAAATCGTGGGCTGGATGAGGGGTGTCCTGGAACGTTTTCTCGATGCCCTTCACTGTATCGAGGTCTGCTTCATCTCCGACGACCAGCTGGAAAAACTGCCAGAGCCAAGCATCGTCGGGAAGACCAGAGTAGGGGGAATAGACCTGAATCGTTCCCGGATGCGTCTGGCGCTGCGAGCGATTGTGGCACTATCGACTTCACCCAGGGGCTTTACCGCTCGGGACGTTAGCATCAAAGCTCGCTCGCTGGTCGGATTGCCAGAAGACGCCTACAGCTGGCGGCAAGCCGCATACGATCTGAAGAAACTCCGCGGTAAACAGTGGATACAGCGAAAAGGAAACTCACGCCGGTATGAAGCTGTAGGGGAGGGTCTGCGGTCGATGACCGCCCTAATCGTGCTCCGGGATGACGTGATCAAACCCCTACTGGCAGCCCAGGGCCGGCTCAAACCTGGTCGGCGGCCCACCCGAACTGCGCCCATAGACGCGCACTACGCGGCGCTTCGACACCAAATGAGAGAGCTATTCCAAGAGCTGGGGATCGCAGCTTAAGATCGACAACATTTTTTGAGTTTCCGCCAACAGTAGTACAGTAGTACAATGCCTTCTAGCCGTTGCCAGCGATCTGTACGAACGGCTCCGGCGCGGCGCCGTCGACCACCGCGGCGGCGTCTTCGGCGGTGAAACTCTCGACCTTGGCGGAGATATTCATGGAGCAAAACTTGGGGCCGCACATGGAACAGAAGTGCGCGTCCTTGAAGCCGTCGTCGGGCAGGGTTTCGTCGTGCATGGAGCGCGCGGTTTCGGGGTCGAGCGAGAGATCGAACTGGCGGTTCCAGTCGAAGGTGTAGCGGGCGCGGGAGAGAGCGTCGTCGCGGTCGCGGGCGCCGGGCCGGTGGCGGGCGATATCGGCGGCGTGCGCGGCGATCTTGTAAGCGATGAGGCCGGCCTTGACGTCGTCGCGGTTGGGCAGGCCGAGGTGCTCCTTGGGCGTGACGTAGCACAGCATAGAGGCGCCGTACCAGCCGATCATGGCGGCGCCGATGGCCGAGGTAATGTGGTCATAGCCGGGAGCGATGTCGGTGACGAGCGGCCCGAGGGTATAGAACGGGGCCTCGTAGCACATTTCGTTTTCCATGCGGACCTGCAGCTCGATCTGGTCCATGGGAATGTGGCCGGGGCCTTCGATCATCACCTGGACGTCGTACTCCCAAGCCTTCTTGGCGAGCTCGCCGAGGGTCTTGAGCTCGGCAAATTGCGCCTCGTCGCTGGCATCGGCCACGCTGCCGGGGCGCAGGCCGTCGCCTAAGGAGAAGCTGACGTCGTGCTTCCGGAAAATCTTGCAGATATCTGCGAAGCACTCATAAAGAAAATTCTGCTTGTGGTTCTTGACCATCCACTCGGCCAGGATGGAGCCCCCGCGGCTGACGATGCCGGTGACGCGCCTGGTGGCGAGCGGAATGTGCTGCACCAGGACTCCGGCGTGGATGGTCATATAATCGACGCCCTGCTCGGCCTGCTCCTCGATGACCTCGAGCATGACCTGGCGGCTGAGGTCTTCGACGCGCCGCACGCGCGAGAGCGCTTCATAGATGGGCACGGTGCCAATGGGGATGGGCGACGCCGCGATGATGGCTTTACGGATGGCCGGAATATCCCCGCCGGTGGAAAGATCCATGACGGTATCGGCGCCGTACTTAATGGAGTATTGGAGCTTCTCGAGCTCGCCATCGACGTTGGAGAAGACCGAAGAGTTGCCGATGTTCGAATTGATCTTGCACGTGGAGGCGACCCCGATGCACATGGGCTCGAGGTTGGTGTGGTTGACGTTGGCGGGGATGATCATGCGGCCGCGGGCAGTCTCCGAGCGGACGAGTTCCGGCGCGATCTTCTCGCGTTGCGCGATGAAGTGCATTTCCTCGGTGACGATGCCCTGGCGGGCGTAATGCATCTGAGTGCGGATCTGGTCGTCTCTACGTCTAGCTACCCATTGAGTGCGCATGATGGCTCCTGTGGCCGCGGGCGGAACTTCAGGAAAAGTCCCGCCCGCGCCGGACTTAAAAAGGCCGGTTACCCGGCCCGGATTACTTCTTATTCTTCTTGGGCTTCTTTACTTCTTTTTTTGGGCTTTTGTCCTTTGCCACGGAAATCCTCCCTTATGGAGATGATTATAACCGCATGTCCGGAGTCATGTTTGAGAAAGACGCGACGAGGGCGGTTATTCAATGGTGGCGAGGATCTCGCCGGCGGAGACGGTGGCGCCCTCCTTGACCGTGACGGAAAGTACGCGTCCGGCGCGGGTCGCCTTCATTTCATTCTGCATCTTCATGGCTTCCACCACGATGAGGCCCTGGCCGGTTTCGACGGCGTCGCCGGGCGCGATGAGGACGCGGATAATCTTGCCGGGCATGGGGGAGAGTATCGTCTGCAGGCCTTCGGCGCCGGCGGCGCCCGAGCCGCGCGTCCAGCGGCGCGGGTCGCGCACTTCAATCTCGAAGCGGTGTCCATGGATCACGACGACCAAACCGGTGGGTGTCTCTTCGACGCTGGTATCGTAGCTCAAGCCATCGAGCAGGACCGAATATATTCCCGGTTCGGGAGTTTCCACGTGTGCGGCGCGCGCCGGCGCGTCAGCGAGGCGGAATCGGCAGTCGGGACCGTTCCGCAGAAGTTCGATGGGCTGATCCACGCCGTCGATCTTGAGTTCGAGTCTCATCGCAGCAGGCCGCTCCTCCCTTCCTGGCGCCAGGCGCTGGATGGGGCATCCGGCTGGGCCGTGACGGCGGTGGTGCGCGACTGGCTGTGGACGGCGGCGGCCAAGGCGGCGACGGCCACCAGATCGGGGGAGGGCTTGGGGCGCTGGTTGCGCGCGAAGAACTCCTCGATGAATCCGGTATGAAGGTTCCCGGCGCGGAATTCGGGGTCTTCCAGAATTTGCCGGAAGAAACCGATGTTGGTGCGGATGCCGCCCACGTCGTATTCGCCGAGGGCGCGAATCATGCGGGCGGTCGAATCGGCGCGCGTGCCGGCCCAGACGGCCAGTTTGGCGAGCAGGGGGTCGTACTCCATGGGGACGGTCCAGCCGGCATAGATGCAGCCATCCACGCGAACGCCGGGACCCAGAGGGCGGCTGAGGCGAGTGATCTTGCCGGGATACGGGAGGAAATCGTTATACGGATCTTCCGCGTAAATGCGGCATTCGATGGCGGAGCCGCGCCACGACACTTGCTGCTGGGTGAGCGGCAGGCGGCCTCCGGCGGCGATCTCGATCTGGAGCCTGACGAGGTCGAGTCCGGTGACCAGTTCGGTGACGGGATGTTCGACCTGGAGGCGGGTGTTCATTTCCAGGAAGTAAAAGCGGCGATCCTGGTCCACCAGAAACTCGACCGTGCCCGCGTTGTAATAGCCCGCCGCGCGCGCGGCGCGGATGGCGGCTTGGCCCATGGCGGGGCGCATTTCGAGGTGCTGTTCGACGAGCGGCGAGGGACATTCCTCGATTACTTTCTGGTGCCGGCGCTGGATGGAGCATTCGCGCTCGCCCAGGTGAATCATGTTGCCGTGGTGGTCGCCCATGAGCTGAATTTCGATGTGACGGGGATGCTCGATGAGCTTTTCGACGTAGACCTCGGAGTTGCGGAAAGAGCGCTCGGCTTCGCTCGAAGCATTGCGGAGGGCGGACTCGAGATCGGCGTCGCGATCCACGCGGCGCATGCCCTTGCCGCCGCCACCCGCGACGGCCTTCAAGAGAATGGGATAGCCGTTGGCGGCGGCAAACTCGCGGGCCTGGTCGAGCGAGACGCCATGATCGGTGCCGGGCACGACGGGGGCGCCGGCGGCGATGGCGGTCTGGCGCGCGGCGGTCTTGGATCCCATCATGCGGATGGAATGGGCCGAGGGGCCGATGAAAACGACGCCGGCCTCTTCGCAAGCGGCGGCGAAATCGGCGTTCTCACTGAGGAATCCGTAGCCCGGATGGATGGCTTCGGCGCCGTGTTTGCGGGCGGCGTCGAGGATGCGGTCCATACGGAGATAGCTATCGCTGGAGAGCGATGGGCCGACGTGTTCGGCCTCATCGGCCATGCGCACGTGCTTGGAGGTGCGGTCGGCATCGGAGTAGACCGCGACTGAAGCGATGTCCATCTCGCGCAGGGTGCGCATCACGCGGACGGCAATCTCGCCGCGGTTGGCAATCAGGACCTTGCGGAACATGAAGCCGAATTGTAGCAGGGCTAGCGTGCCTTCAGGCCCGGCACAGGCTTGTCCGTAGTCCGTCGACGACGCGTCCATTCGGGAAATTGGGTTCACCGCGGTGAAGGCGAGCTTATGGAAGGATTACAGGCTTGCTAGAATTGGAAAGTCTCCCCATATGGCGCTCGACTCGATAGAAGGATCGTTGAAGGAGCGGGGCGTCCGCCTGACGCGGCAGCGGCAGATTCTGCTCGAGCTGATCGACAAGACCGGCGAGCATCTGGACGCCGAGCGGCTCTACCAGTTGGCCAAGGAAAAAGATCCGAGGCTGAACCGGGTTACGGTGTATCGCACGATTAAGATGTTGAAGACGGGCGGGCTGGTGGACGAGCTGGACCTGATGCACTACGGGGGCGACCAGCACTACTACGAAACGCGCCTCAAGCAGGAACACGCGCACGTCATCTGCCTCCGCTGCGGCAAGGTGGAAGAGTTTTTTGGCGAGCCGCTGCAACGCCTGCGCAAGCAGATTGAAAGCCACTTCGGTTTCCAGGTGCTGCTGGCGCGCACGGAAGTAGGCGGTTATTGCGCGCACTGCCAGACGCTGCGGGCGCGCGAGGTGGAAGCGGTGCGCAATCAGCCGGCCGAACTTCCCAAGGCGGCTGCGAAGCGGCGAGCGGCGGCCGGGGCGAATAGCCGGCCGCGGCGCGGCTAGGCGGGCCTGTGGTTGCAGCTTCACCATCCGCGGTTCCGGCGGCTTCCTTAGTGGTGATCGATCCGAACGGACATCGTGCGCGGGCGCCGCTCGATCCACTGCCGTTTCAGATTGGAAGGCAGCCGGAGAATAACCTCATCATTCGGGACAGCCGGGTTTCCCGCACGCACGCCCGGATCGTAGCTGAGGGCGGCGAATACTGGCTGGAGGATTGCGGCAGCCGCCACGGCACCTACGTCAACGGGCAACGCGTGAAGCGGCACATGCTGTCGAATTCCGACAAGATCGAATTTGGCGCCCAGGATTCCTACCAATTGATTTTCGCGCTGGAGGGCGCTGAGCTGAAACGGCTGATGGAACAGATGGTGGCGACGGAGAGGGCGGCTGGGCCGGGCGTGGGCGGCAACCTGGGCAAGCTGCGCGCGATTCTGGACCTGGCCCGGACGGTGCAGAGTTCGCTTTCGGTGGACGATGTGCTGGCGTCGGTGGTGGATACGGCTCTGACGATTACAGGCGCGGAACGCGGGTTCCTGATGCTGCGCGCGGGCGCGGGGCTGGAGACGCGGATTGCGCGCCACAAGCGCGGGCACCATCTGAACGAGACCGACTTGCGGGTGCCGCGCGAAGTGATCCGGCGCGCGCTGGAGCACCGGCGGGAACTGCTGTCCATGAACTTCGATCCGCTGTCCGTGGAAGAGGCGGGGCCGCAGAAGAGCGTCGTGGACCTGGAGCTGCGGAGCGTGATTTGCGTCCCGCTGGTGCGCATTCGGACCGGGCAGGGCGACGCCACCAGCGTGCTTTCGACGGGCGGGGAAACGGTGGGAGTGCTCTACATGGATTCGCGGCTGGCGGCGGCCGATTTGACGGGGGGCAATCGCGAACTGCTGCAGACCCTGGCGATTGAGGCCTCCACCGTGCTCGAGAATGCGCGACTGCTGGTGGAGGAACGGACGAAGCAGACGATGGAAGAGGAACTCCGCCTGGCGCGGACGATCCAACAGAGCCTGCTCCCTGGCAAGTTGCCGGCGACGGGCTGGTTGCGGGCGGCGGGCAGCAGCCTGGCGTCGCACGAAGTGGGTGGCGATTACTTCGACGTAACCCCGGTGCACGCGGACTGCTGGTCGGCGGTAGTGGCCGACGTCTCGGGGAAGGGAGTGAGCTCCGCGCTGCTGGCATCGCTGCTGCAAGGCGCGCTGATCACGGGGACCGACCATCCGGGCAGCATGGGGCAGCGTATGGCGCGGTTGAATCGTTTCCTCATCGATCGGACGGGCGGTGAGAAGTACGCCACGGTTTTTTATTGCCTGCTTACCGAGAGTGGACGGCTGAGCTACGTGAATGCGGCGCACTGCCCGCCACTGGTGGTGCATCCCGACGGCACATTGCTGGAGTTGGAGGCCACGGGCATGCCGGTGGGATTGCTGGAGGCCGCCGAGTTCACCGTGGCCGAACAGCAGCTAACCGCCGGAGACCGGGTGATTATCTATACCGACGGGGTGACCGAAGCGCAGAATGGCGCCGCGGAGTTTTTTGGCAAGAAGCGGCTGCTCGAAATCGCGAAGGCCCACGCCACGGAATCCTGCACCGCGATTCACGACGCGATTCAGGAAGGCGTGGCTGGATTCACGGAAGGAGTGGCCCAGTCGGACGACATTACGCTGGTGGTTCTGGAGTTCTGCGGCGCCATGGCAGGCAACTGAATCTGCATACTCTCCAGTTTCGCGGGGAGGATCCGGCTCAGGAGTTCGACGAACGGGATTACGAGGATTGGGTTACTGGCGGCCCCATCGCGCTGGGTGATGTTGACGTAGTCGCTTCCGGGAAGGTTTAGCCGCATTTGCCAATAGGCGCCCTTGCGGGCGGACGGCGAGGTGGTCGAGTAGCGCGTCCCGGCGAGACGCGCGTTGACCTCGCTATAACCCAGGGAGCGCGCGGCATCTTCCACGGCGTCCCAGCACCGCGCGATGGTGGAGGCCGATCGCAGCGAGCGCTCCAGACGCTCCAACTGCACATGGCCGCGCAGCATGGGGCGCAGCCTGTTCCACAAGAACCGGCTGGCGGCTTCAAACTCCACATAGCGCAGGCAGTGCACGCCGAGCCAGGTGGCCAAGCCGAAAGCCACCACCACGACACCGGCGTATTGTCGCCGCACCACGATGGGCAGCAGAGAGAGGACCGCGCCTACGGTGCAGACGCCGTAGAGCAGGAGGGCCACGCGGCGGGGAGTGAAACCGAAGTCCAGGAGGCGATGGTGGATGTGCCCGCGGTCTCCCCCGAAGATGGGCTCGCTGGCCAGGAACCGGCGAACCACCGAAAGACAGACCTCGAGAAGCGGCAACGCGAGGGCCATGGCGGGCGCGGCGAATCCCAGGCCGGGAGCAGACTGCTGGCTCCAGATGATGCCGTAGGAGCCAAGCAGAAAGCCGATGAGCAAGGAGCCGGAATCCCCCAGGAAGATGGAAGCGGGATTGAAGTTGTATCGCAGAAAACCGATCAGGCATCCGGCCAGCGGCGCGGTGGCGAGCGCCAGCATGACGTCGCCATGGAGCAGGGCGGCGATGAGAGTGGTGAGCGTGGCGGCCAAGCCGACGCCCGTAGCCAGGCCGTCGACGCCGTCGATCAGGTTGAACGCATTGCAGCAAAGGATCAGCCACGCAATCGTCATCAGGCAGCCGCACCAGGGCGGGAGGAGGTGTCCGGCGAGGCTCACAAAGCGGACTCCGGCCTCATAGGCCCAGGCCGCCGCCGCCAACTGGCCCAGAAGTTTCTGCCAGGGTTTGAGGCTGAGCCAGTCGTCGATGAGGCCGGTCGAGAAAACCAGGCCGACCGGCGGCAGGAGGGCGGTGATCGCTCCCATGTTGCCCTGGATTACGCCGCCCGCCCGGAGGGGCGACAGAAACAGCAGGGCGTACGACGCGATGTAAGAGACCAGGATGGGGACACCGCCGGTGCGAGGCGTGGCCTCCGGATGAGTTTTCCGCCGGCGGTCGGGGCGGTCGACAAGCCCCAGACGCGCCGACCAGTCGCGGGCCAGCGGCGTCAGCAGCAGGCACAGCAGACAGGATGCGACGGCGAGAAAGCAGAGTGAGTACATGGAAGATTCCTCACCGGCGCCGCACTTCTTGGACGGGCTGCCGGCGCTCGGGCGTGCGGTCCGCGGCAGCCAGGGACTCGATCATTTCCCCGAGCCGCGCCAGATAGACGGAGTTATCGAAGTGCTCGCGGATCATGCTCTGCGCCGCCCGCGCCATCCGCGCGGCCGTTTCCGGCTCATCCAGCAGCCGGCCGACGGCACGGGCGAGAGCAGGCGCGTCGCCGGGCGGCACCAGGATGCCGGTCAGCCCGTCCTGGACGATGTCGACGACCCCGGTGACCGTCGTCGATACCACCGGGGCGCCGGCGGCGGCGGCTTCGAGCAGCACCTTCCCAAGCCCTTCCCGGTAGGTCGGAAACACAAACGCACTCATCAGGCGGTAGTAGGGCTTTGGGTTGGGGACGAAGCCGAGCCAATGTGCCGCGGAGTTGGTGGAAATCCATTCCACGGTTTTCCGATCCACGGGGTCGCCGGATTCGAAATCGCCCAGTAACAGGAGATGAACGGCGCGTCCCTCGCGTTGGAGGATCTGGAAACACTGGACCAGTTCGCAGACTCCCTTGTCTCTGGTCAACCGGCCGACAAAGCCAATCACCGCGGCCTCTTGCGGAATCCCCAGTTGTTTTCGCAGGTGGACCAGATCGCTTCCGCGGGTTTCGGGCTCCGCCTCGATGGTGACGCCCTCACTGACTCTATCACCGAGCAGAACCAGCTTGCCGGCGGGCGCCAGGCCTTCCAGGATGGCGGTTTGGCGGACGCTCCGGCTGATGCAGATTACCTGGTGAGCGCAAGCGCAGGCTATTTTCTCGCAGGTAATCAGCAGCTTCCTCTTCCAAGAACGAGCGGTTTCATAGCGCAACCCGCGCAGGGTGTAGATGCGGTGGGGCACTCGGGCGAGCCAGGCGGCCAGACCGCCGATCAGCCCCATCTTAGGGGTGCTCATATTGGTCAGCGCCGGCCGGACCGACCTCAAAAGGAACCAAAGCCGGCACAGACTTCGGATGTCCGACAGGAGAGAAATCTCCCGCTTCATGGGCACATGCCGGAACTCAACTCCGGGGAACGACGCCCGGAAGGCCGCGGGCTCGGCAGGTTGTGGCGCGGCGACCACGGCGTCGAAACCACGGTGCTGCATGGCGGCCAGAACTTCCGGCAGGAATTGCCGAACCGCGAAAGAGCTGTTCATGCCAAAGACGACTACCCGGTTTTCCATGTATGCTCAGCCGGCCGCTCCTTTCTCTTTGCGGAGAACGACGGAAAAGGTTTCCGCCGCCTGGTCCCCGGCGAGACTCCGGAACAGCAGGACCCAGAGACGCCACAAGGCATGGATTGGGAAGCAGAAGCGGAAGTAGTCGCTCTGGAAATAGACCCGGCGCTCGACCGCGTGCAGGCCTTTGCGCAGCGCTAGCGCCTCGAGCGCAGCCGGAGTGCAGCGGTCGTAGCGGGCCGGGAAACCCTGGCTCCGCCGCATGTGGGGATAAATGCCAAAGAGAATGCGCTCCTTCAGTTTTTGCGGAAGGATAAGATTGATTCTCGCGTAGACGGCGTTGCGGGACGGCACGAACAACAGCGCCCGCCCACCGGGCTTGAGGATGCTCGCGATGGCTTCAAGCGCCTGGCCCGTGTCGAGCACGTGCTCCAGGAGCGCCTGGCAGATCACCAGGTCCGCATCTCGGGCGCCGCGGTAACTGACGATGTCGGCGCAGATGGCGTGGTCGTAACGGCCTGGCGGGGCCGCCGCCAGTTCCCCGGCATCGATATCCAGTCCGATGATTTTCAGGCCAAGTTGGGCCTTGCGCTCCGCGCCGATGAGGGGATTTTTGCCGCCGCCGGCGTCATACACAACTGCGCCGGCAAGGGTGTATTGGGGGACGAGGTTATCGATAAAGTCGGCGTTTCCGTCGATGAGGTGTTGGCTGGGCAAGAGCTCGTCGAATTTCCGGGTGAGGCGGGTCTGGCTCGCGATCAGCTTGCGGAATAACGAGCTGAAGCTTCCGGACCACCAGCCGGGCAAGGCGTCGGCAGGTCGCGTTTGCAAGAGGGAATTTTCCATATTTAAGTCACCGGGCCGCGTTCCGCTCGTCCTCGACGAAGATCTATCGGCAGATCGGAGCGCGGACTGAAGACCCATTCCCGCGCCGTGTGTGGGGATATCGATGGGAGGCCCGGGACGGGCGTCGAGCGGATTCGCTCGATGGTTTCTGCTGCTGCCCTGGTTTGCTCCTCGGCGAGCGGGGTGCTCCGTCTTCGCACCAGGTAGTGCTCGGCATGGAGGTGGATCGACAGCCGATAGATCTCTCCCTTGAGCCAGGAGGCGAGACAGAGGGCGGCCGTGCGCGGCCGGCCCACCAGTTCCGGGGCGTATTGACGAAAAATGGAGCGAGCTTCCCGGCAACTTGCCAGGTACTTGTCGAGACGGACCGAAAGCTCCTCGCGGCAGAAGTACAAGGCTTCGGCGAGGTGGACGAAAGAGAGATGGCGGAATGTCCTGATAAACAGCTCGCGATCCTCGGAGCGGCGGCGGGACTCATCATAGGGATGACGCCGGAACCATTCGGTGCGGCCCGTAATGGTCGCGTGGCACAGGAGCGCGCGCGTCAACACCGCGGTCGGGCGGGTGTCCCCGCGCGCGAGGCCCTGTATGCCGCGCGGGCGGTCACTCCGATCCATGGAGTACATCGCGGTGCCGACCATGTCGGCGCGGGGGTTGGATTCGAGTGCCGCGATCTGGCGCTGCAGCCGCTCGGGATGCATCATGTCGTCGCCGTCCAGGCGCGCCAGGTACCGGCCGCGCGCCAGAGCAGCGATCTGGTTCAGCCGCGACGACAGGCCGCGGTTCACACCATCACTGACCACGCGGACGCGTGGATCTCGAATGCTCTGCGCTAGCGCCAGGGAGCCGTCGGTGGAGCCGTCGTCAACCAGGATCAGCTCCCAATCGCACAGAGTTTGCGCAAAAACCGACCGAATGGCATCGGCCAGTGTCTTCTGGTTGTTGAAGAACGGTAATCCGATTGAGACTTGCATCATTCTGCCCCCCAGCGCGGCGCGCTCGAATAGATCTCCTCCAGCCTGGCGGCACATGCCCGGATATCGAAGCGGCTGCCAGCAAGCCGATCCCGACCCGGGATCACAGGCGGCGATTTCGCCAACGAGATCGCTTCGACGGCCCACTCGCCAGCCGATTCCCGCAACGAAACTCTCCGCAACAGTTGCGGCAACGCTTCGGCTTCGGTGGTGATTGCGTCGGAATACAGGGCGGGCACCCCGGCCGCCTGAGATTCGATCAAAGTAATCGGCAGGCCTTCCCAAAGGGAGGGAAGCAGCAGGACATCGACGAGACCGGCCAGCAGTTGCGGCACATCGTTGCGCATCCCCAGAAACAAAGTGCGATGGGCGATTCCGGCACGCTCCGCCCAGACTTCGATCTGGGGCCGCAACGGGCCGTCCCCGGCCAGTGCGAACCAGGCGTTTTGATCCAACTGCGCGATGCGGCTGAAGATCTCGATGAGAAAGGCATGGTTCTTCGGTTCTGCGAACCGTCCCACGTGGGCAAAGACGCGCGCGTCGGCGGGGATGCCGAAGCTGTGCCGGCAGTCGGCGCGGTTCAGGTTAAGCCGGCTGAATTTCTCCAGGGCGACGCCGCAGTAAACCACCGAAACGCGGGGATCGGATTCCCAGGCCTCTCCGAACAAGCTCGCCGCCGCGGGACGGCTGACTGCCAGGCAGCGTGTGGCATACCGCCGGATCCAGTGCTCCGCCAGACGAAGATAGAGCTGGCGGACCGGATTCGCCCGCCCGTCGATCCGCCGCGTGTCCGAATGGCTGTGTGCGATGCGAACCGGGACGCCGGCATGTGCGGCGCTTCGCAAAACCAGACCGCCGAAGTGGTGCAGGTGGGCGTGAACCACGTCATAGGGGCCGTGCTCTTCGATCACACGGCGGAGCTTCGCCGAATAGCTCCACGGACGGCTGGCTTTGGGCGCCTGGATGAGCCGCGCGCCGGTGGCTTTGACAGCCTCATCCAGGGAAGCGGTGCTGTTTGCATGGGTCAATACATCGTGTTGAAAGCGGGTGTGGTCGGTGCGAGACAACAGATCCACAAGCCAGGTTTCAGTTCCGCCGCGGTTCAGGTTGCGGACCACGTGCAAGACACGGACGGTGCGACTCCGTGGGGCGGGACCGGCATTTACCAAAGGACGGATTTCGACCGCCGGTATCACTGGCGAACCCCCGAGAGAAGCCGAATCAACAGGTAGGGCAGGATCGAATACCAGCACACGCTGCGTACCAGATCCGCCGTCTCGGCGCGCGCATACAGGGTAGCCGTCAGAAGCAGCGTGGCGCCCAGCGCCAGAATCGCGGGATCGCTTCGGCCGCGGACGGCTTCCGAAAGCCTGCCCGCAATCCATCCGGTTACGAACAACACCAACGGAACACCGATCCAACCGAAGTTTTCATACGCTTCCGCAATGAATGAGTACCCCAAGCCGTTGCCGTTAGCGGCGGCGTAAGGCATCACGGTGTAGACCAGCCAGGCGGACAGGGTGCCATGCGCCGTGGTGGGGTGAACGCTCCAAGCCACGTTCGGGAATCCGGCGAGTAGCGCATAAAGGTAACTCACGCCTCCATCGAAGGGCCGTGTGGTGGGAACCAACTCCAGGGTGTAGGCAACCGTGTTCATCGAGTAGCCCATTTCCGCCAGCGAACCAACCACCGGATTGTCAATCGACGACCACGCGCTGGTTACGAACTCCACGGATGTGCGGTCGAGGCCGCGGGTATCGCGAACCGCCCGCACCAGGGGGAAAACCACAAACCCGAGCAGGAGGGCGGGCAAGATCAACAGTTTTGCGGGGATGGGGCGAATCGTACGGGAGTACAGCCAGACGTAGGCCACCAGCCCTGTAGCCGCGGCGCCGCGTCCACCGAGAAAAAACATCGCCAGTGAACCGCTGACGGTGATCGCGGCGGAAATGACCACGCCGGTCCTCTTGGCCTTACTCCCGGCCAGAAGCAACAAGGCGGACGGGACGAGGAAGTTGGCCAACACCCGGGGTCCGGTAGCGAGCCCAATGTCGAGAGTTCGCTGATAGAGGGACACGTAGCCCCCCGAGAGCACCGTCTGCCCGGTGTCCCAGAAAACCCAGACGGCGGGGCCGATGGAAGCCAGCAGCAGGAACCAGCCTACCCAGCGAGTGTGCCAGGCAAGGTCCCGATGCGCCGTGCTCCGCCACAGGTTGGCCCTGGATGTCGAGTTTCCGGCACACGCCGCCCACAAGGCGCCCATGTGCAGGGCACAGATCGCGAGCGCCACCAGGTATTCGGTTTTCAGAGTGGTGAAGGGACTGAACATGCCACCCAAGATCCCGTTGCTATTCAGGTGAAGCACTTCGAGGAATACCTGTCCGCCGTTAAATGTCCAGCTCGACATCAGGAACAGCCCGTAAGGCTCGATCAGCGTGCCGTGCAGTTTGAACCAAGACCACAAGGTCCACAAGGCCAGCGCCGCAAAGACCAGGCCGGCCACGGGCAAGGTATCTTCGGCGTCAACATTTCCCAGGGAAGTCGCGACACCGGCGACGATCAGACTGAACAGGAAGAATGCGTGCGTAAAGCAAATCGCGCGCCGGGCCCGCGCGGTTCGCGGCCGCCTTTCCACCAGCGGGAAATCCGCGCACATCATGGGTTGCACAGGGCTCCCTCGAAGGTTTGGGATCTCCGGACCTCCAACTGTTTGAGGCGTCGCCATGCTTCGGCGCCGTACAGGATCACCGAAGAACTCCAGGCCGCCAGGTACGAGAAAGCCAGCGCGGAAACGCCGTACCGCGAAACGGTGAGTTGCAGGGTGGCGATCAGAACTACGGTCCAGACTCCGTTGATGATAACCAGGCGCCAGAGGCTTGATCCGGCGAATACAGCTTGATAGAGGCTGCTGGCGATTACTTCCAGGGTAGCGGCGCCCAGCAGGAGCAGAATCAAGGCGGACGAGCCCGCAAATTCCTTGCCGAAGAGATGAAGGACGTAGCGGCCGGCGAGCGCCAGCACGGTGGCTGCGAGGATGGCCGTGCTTCCGTTCAGGGCGACCGATCCGCAAAACGTTTTGCGGTAACCCCACAGATCTCCGGCGGCCAGCATGTTATTAAGCAACGGAGTGGTGACGCGCCCGATGATGATCGGCATGAACAGGACCATCAGGCGCATATTGTTGGCGGCGCTGAACACGGCCAACGCCGCGTAGCCGCTGGCCTTGGCGAGCGCCGCGTTCGACCACCAGATGGCTAGCGAAGAGATGATACAGGCAGTTGTGGAAGGAACTGAAAACCGGTAGAGAGCCGACCGTTCGTTCCAGGCGCCACGATAGGCCACTACGATGTTCCGGCGCCGGCATTCAGTTTTCAGGGTGTAGTGGTACAGGAGCCATAGCAGCGCGGCGCTCAAACCCTGTGCCAAGGTTGCGCCGCAGAGACCGAACCAGCGGCTGGCGGCCCACGTCAACACCAGCGTTGCCAGTCCATAGGCCACGTTGATGGAAGCGATCCCTCGAAAGGCTTCCAGGCCCGACAGCGCCCCCATCTGATAGCCATTCACAGTAATGAAGAACATGCAGAGTGCACTCAGGCGCATGGCATCGGTCAAGACATGCGCGCTGACGCTTCCTACGACCAGCCACGGTGCGCACAAAGCCAGAGCCACCGAGAATAGGGCAGCCGCCACAAACGCCACGAGCGATGAGAGACCCATGATGATCCCGGCCTTCTGTGGATTGCTGGTTCGATACTCCGATACGAACTTCATGGCCGTGGTACCCAGTCCGAGACCAGCCAAGGTGGAGAAGGCGGCCACGGTCGTCTGGACCAGGGCGAACTGGCCGAAGACTTCTTTGCCGAGGCATCGAGCGGCCACTACTGAGCCGGCGAAGGATGCGCTTTGCCCGACGATGCAACCGGCCGCGTTCCAACCCACGCCCCGCAGCAGACGCTCGGATGCAGAGCGAGGGATTCCAGTTCGGACCGTTACGAAACGTCCGAATCCCCGATCGGGAGCGGCCGCCGGGATCGCTGTCGCCCGCAAGGTTGTAGTGTCAATGAGCATGGCGTACCCGAGGCGTACCGGATCACTGCCCGGCCGCAACGTCGTGGTAGTTCTTGTAGTATTTCGGGTGGTAGTAGTGATAGTAGTAGCTGTCGCTGCTGTCGACCCGAACCTCGTTCAGCACGACGCCGACGATGTTCGTGCGCAAACGATTGAGAGTGTTGATGGCCGAACGCAGGGCTTTGCGGTTGGTGCGGCCAGCGACCGCCACGATCAGGACGCCGTCGACGGCCGCCGCCATCTGCAAGGGCTCCGGAAAGCCCAGTAGAGGGGGAGAGTCCAGCACCACCAAGTCGTATTCCGCGCAAGCCTCCTCCAGGATTTCAGCCAGTTTCGTACCCACCAGGTCGGAGGCGCGCCGCGAAGGCGGTCCCACCGGAAGAATGTCCAGCGTCGGGACCTCTTCTTTATGCACCAGCACGCTGCGCCAGGACGTTCCGTTGGTCAGGACGTTCGAGAGTCCGACGAGGCTGGGGATGTCGAAGCGGCGATGAATGCTGGGCCGCCTGAGATCTCCATCCACCAGGAGGGTTCGACGGCCCTGCTGCGCTTGCGCCAGCGCCAGATGAACGGCGGTAGTAGATTTCCCTTCCGACGGGGCGGAACTGGTGATCATCAGAGAGCGGATGCGGCGGTCGAAGTCCGTCAAGAGAATGGAGTTGCGGAGAGTGCGGACGGCCTCCTCAAATGTGCTGAGGCCCGAGGCAGATTCGCCCAATGGAACCAGCGCCGTATTTCGGTCTCCCGGAGAAAGAGCTCTTCCATGCCATTGCTTTACGACCGGCAAAGTGCCGATTACCTCCGCGGCCAGTGTTTGCGAGATCTGTTCGGGGTCCCTAACGGTGTTATTCAGGATGTCGCCGATGATGGCGACCGCTACCGCCAGCAGGATGGAAAAGAGGAACGCCAGCAAGATATTCAGTTTGAGGTTTGGGAACACGGCCTTCAGAGCGGGCCGGGCCATGTCCGCAATGCGAATCGCGCTGTTCTGGAAGCCGGAGTTGATGGTTGCCTCTCTGATTTTTCTTACCAGTTCCTCATAGAGTGTCTTGTCGGCCTCGGCTTCCCGCTTGAGCGACTGGTATTCGAACGATCGCGCGTTCAGATTGTCGAACTCGATCTTGGTCTCCGAGACGGCTTTCCGCAGCATGGACTCGCGGTTGAGCGCTTCGCGGTACTCCACGTCGACCCGTTGACCGATGTTGTCCTTGGTGCGCTGCAATTGCTGCTGCACTTCAGCCACCTGCAGGGCTGCCTTCCTGTACTCCGGATGATTGGGGCCGTAGTGCGCTTTGATTTCCGCGAACTTCTGCTGTTCCTCGTCCAGCCGCTCCGAGAGCTTTCTCAGCGACTCGCCCTGGCTGGAGACCTGTGCGGCCTCCATGGTGCCCCCGGCCACGGAATTGTGAGCGGCCTCCTTGCGCACGCGGTCGGCCTGAGCATTCGTGAATTCGGTGTTCAACTGCAGCAGGCGGGCCGACAGGATGCTGGTTTTTTCTTCCGGATTGATGACGTTAAGTTCCCGTTCAAACTGGTTAAGCGCGGCGCTGGACCGCTCCATCTTGGCCTTGAGTTCCTCGAGTTGCTTTTCCATAAAGGCCGACAGGCTGGCTGAAGACTTGTAGCGAATGTCATAGGTGTGTTCCAGATAGGAGCGGGCGATGCCGTTGGCGACATCGGCTGCGAGCCGCGAGTCGGGGGAGCGATAACTGATGAACAGAAGATAGGTGTTGGGCGGGCGGGTGACCTTGAGGTTCTTGAGGCGGACCGGTGCGTCCTGCCGGCTGTCGGAGGTTCCGGATGTAGTGTCCGGTCTTTCCGCATCGGTTTCGAGGAGCCCGAACTGCCCCGCCACGGGCCGCAGAACCGAGTCGGACTGAATCAGCTTGGCCTGGGTGGCCAGAAACTGATCGGAGTCGTTGGCAACGGTGCGTGTGGACTCTTGCCCGATGATGGCGCTGGGCATCTGCCGGTCGATATCCACGGTGGCGGTGGATTCGTAGATCGGCATCAGGCGGCTGGAGACGACCACCGTGGCGGTGACCGAACACGCCACGAACAAGAGAATCTTCCACCAGTTGCGCCGGAGGATCCAAAGGTAGTGTGAAAGCGGAACCGGCACCGCCGCGGCATCGGGCTCGGGCGCGGACCCGGACCCGGGGGCACGATAGACATCTGCCGGTACGGGAAGATTTCGCGCCGGCATGTCCGCGACCGGAGCCGGCAAGCTTGCCAGGAGATTGTTTTCAGTCATCGCTCAATTACCGAACCTGTCCGTAGATCAGCGCGGTTGCGCCGGCCGTACTGCCAAAAGCGAGGATTTTCTCGAGCGCCGCCATCCCAATGCGCCTCCCCCGGTTGTCCGGGATGTAAAGGACATCGTTGGGCAGCAGCGCCGCGTCGGCTGCCTTGCGGTCCATAATCTTATTCAGTTCGATGGGGATTTCATTTTTCGGCCCAGACCCCTCCGTGCGATAGATATAGGCCTGTTTCGATGCGAACGGCACGAGGCCCTCCGCCAGCGCGAGCAGCTTCAGAACGCTGGTTTCCGAGCCGTCCCGCACCACGAAGGCTCCGGGCTTTTTGACGTTGCCTACCACGAAAACCCTGCCCGCTTCGGGCACTCGCACTTCTTCTCCGCCCGTCAGTCTCAAGTTGGCGTCGGGGTCGGCGGAGTCGATGAGCGCCTTGACCGGAATCCGTTGAATCAGTGCCGTGGGGAGACCGGAGGGGCCGGTTTGGCTCTTGCTGATGAGGATCTCGGAGCCGGCGTCCTCGGTTAATCCGCCTGCCCGGGTGATGGCTTCGAGCAGAGTAACGGGAGCGCTGGCTTGAAAGGTGGCGGGACTTCGGACGGCGCCCGCGACGCTGATTGGCCGGCTGCTGTACTCGACGACCGTGACGGTTACGAAGGGATCCACGATCAGATCCTCTTCGGCCAATGCTTTGGCAATGACGTCCTCCAGGTCGTTGGGCATCAGTCCCTCGCCCTTGATCTGTTGTTTCAACATCGGAAGGCGGATGTTGCCGTCGGCTCCGACGCGGACGGTGCGAGTCAGTTCGGGCGAATCGTAGACCTGAATCGCAATCAGGTCTCTGGGTCCAATCTTTTGCGCGGGGAGATTTGTGGACGGCTCAGTCAGGCCGCCGGGGCGCACCTGGCCTTGGATCCAAGCCGGCACCAACACGAGAAAAAGAGTGAGTAGTTTCATGGCGAATGTCTCGAACTCAACCTCAGTAATTCCGCAGAGATGCCTTAGCTCCGCTTACTCCCATGCAACCCAGGGCCGACGGAAGATTCGGGAGTTACTCGGATCATTGCCCTTGTTCGATCTCCGCAGGCCAGGCATCTTATGCTCACTGTTACTATCGACTGTCTGCCGGATTGCTATAGGGGTAGGGTCTGTTTTTTAGACGAGAAACAGATCTGGCGGTTCCGGGCCGGCGGGACGTCATGGCTGGGAAGTTTCCGGCCGTTGTTTTGCTTCGCGGGGATGGTTTGATGAGAAAGCGTCGCGCCGGATGGGAGCCTTGCTCGAATACGCCACAAACGGTTTGGGTTTGATTCAGCCGTTTCAGATCGGGTGGCTCTGCCTGCAGGTTGTGTTGAAGATCGTGAAGCCGCTCGATGCGCGCTAGAGCAAAAAAGGGGCTTCGAGCGGAAGCCCGAAGCCCTGAGGAGGAGGACAAACAACCCTTGCGAGGTTAACGGCTAGCAGAAGGTTGGGCCTGACCCTGACCGGGGAGGCTTCCGGCCGCAGCCAGGCCGCCCACGGTAGCGGCGGCTGCCACGCCGCCGATTACAGCGATGGTGCCGGCGCCGATGCCGGTTGCGGCGCCCGCGGCACCGGCCGCGGCGGCGGCTGTTCCCGCGGCAGCGCCGGCGCCGGCAGCAACTCCGACTTTCTTAGCGACCGCGGAGCAACCACCTTTGCCGACGACCTTCAGGCCGGCGACGCGGATCAATTGAGAGGCTCCCGGCACCGCGGCGGGTGAGTTCTCCGCAACGCCTGTGATTTCCACCCGGTTGCCGATTTCTTTCTCGAGGTCCGTGCCCCTCAGTTCAAGGACGACGCTGGTCGTCTGGTCGACGACGATCGGCTTCCCGGCTTTTTCCAGCAGGCATCCGGTCACTTTGGTGGGGGCCGATGCGCCGGCGGCTTGGGGTTCGAGGTCCAGGCTCTTTCCGGCTTCGATGGTTGCGACCAGGACGCCGGTGGAATTCGTCACCCGAACGGCGCCACGAACGGCGGCGACAATCACCTTGCCGTCACCCTCCAGCTTGACGCGCGTGATGGCATCCCGAGACCCGGAGACGCGCAGAGAGCGAGCTTCCACTTCGTAACCCGGAGCCGATTCGACCTGGCCGTAACCCGACTCGAGGATGAGCTTCGTCTGATACACCGTGGCACGCGTGTCTGCCGCCAGGCGGACTTGGGCTCCGCCGATCAGTTGAAGATGGGAGGGAGCGCTGGCAGTCTCGATGATACTCCCATCGAATAGGGTGCTATTACCCCACACGCGCGCGTGGTCAACCTGAAAACTTCCGTTGGCGATTGCCGAGCCAATGGCGTTGTTCCAGGCGGGCAAGGAGTTCAGAGGGCCCAGGGCCAATAGAATCAATGTTCCCCGGACGAGTAATGGTAGGTTACTTGGTTTGGTCATCATAACTAACAACTCTATCGGCGGGATCGGCAGGTCCTTTAGACCTAGCCGGGAAGATTTTAAAGAAAATGTGAGGTCTATGATTCCGGAATTTATTGTCGATAGTATGTTCCGTGAGAACTGAGGCTTCGCGACCGGCTGCCTCGCCGGTCCGCATCCTGATCCATTGCAACATCGTGCTGGCGCTGGCAGTGGCTGCGTATTGGGCGGGGCGTCTGGCATGGGCGGACCATCTTTCGCGGAGCAGCCAGATGGCCGACCGCCAGCGCGCGGTGCGGCTGGCGCGTGGCGCAACCTTATATGAAAGGCTGGCAGACAAAATCGAGGAGATGGGCGGCGATCCTCTGCCCGCGCTGGCGCATACGGCGGATCTGGATCCGGCGAACGCCGAATACCGGATGCGTCTGGGGTTGCGGGCGGAAGTGGCCGGCCAGTTGGATGTAGCGGAGCGGAATCTGCTCGCGGCGGCCCGTCTGAGCCGCCTTTACCAGCCTCGATATCTGCTGGCGCAGTACTATTTCCGGCGGCAAAATGCCGATGGATTCTTCAAATGGTCGCGCGCAGCCTTCGATATCGCTTACGGCGATGTTTTGCCGCTGCTGGATTTGTGCTGGAGAATGCGGCCGGAGCCGGAGTGGCTGCGGGCGCACGCGCTTTCCAGCCGCCTGGAGATCGCCCGGCAATACCTGGTTTTCCTTTCCAGGCGCCGGCAAATGGAGGCTGCCGAGGTTGTAGCCGGGCAACTCTCCGAGTCAGCCGCAGCCGCGGACCTTCCGGCTCTGTTGGAATTTTGCGACCGCAGCCTGGCGGCAGGCCGTCCAGCGCACCCGGTGGAAGTCTGGAACCGGCTGTGTGTGAGCCGGTTACTGCCGTTTGCAGAGCTGGATCCGGCGAGGGGGATTTCACTGACCGACGGGAGCTTCGCTCATCGGGCGCTGGGGCAAGCCTTCGACTGGCGCTTAAACGATACGGATGGCGTGACCAGCCGGCGGATGAAAGGTGAGTTGCGAGTGACCTTTAGCGGGCGCCAGGCGGAGTGGTGCGGCGTGGCGTGGCAGTATCTGGCGGCGCGGCCGGGGGGCAGCTACCGGCTCCGGTCAAAGTTGCGGGGGATCGATGTAGACTCGCCGGACGGCGTCTGCTGGAAGATCTACGATCTGGCGGGACGGCGTGTCACTACCGAGGCAAGCGGCGGGAGCCTGACCTTTGTGGCCCCCGCGGACGTGTTGGTATTGATGCTGTCCTATGAGAGACCGATGGGTTCGCCGCGTCTGGCCGGGACGGTGGCGGTGACACAGGTGGCGCTGGGGATGGAGCCATGAAAGGAGCGGCGCAGGGCTTCGCCGCCTTGCTGTTTTTCGGCGCCTTGACGTTGTGGGTCGAGGAACGCTGGGCGTGGAGTCTGTTTCAACTCGGGGTTTTTCTGCTGGCGGGGTGGCGGCTCGTGCAGGCACGCTGGAGGCAGGTTCCGGTCCCCTTCTGGCCGCTCGCGGCGGCGTGCTGCTGGCCGTTCCTGCAAGTCTTACTTGGCCGGAGCATGGCGCCGGCGCGGACCTGGAACGCGGCCCTCGACTGGTTCACGTTTCTGGTGGTGTTTGCGCTGGCTGCGGAGGCGCTTGCGGACCAGGGCGCACGCCGCTGGTTTCTGAGGGCGGCCGCGCTGTTCGGCATGTTGGTGGCGGCCGAGGCGACGGTTCAGAATTACTCCTCGGGAGGGAAAATCTTCTGGCTCTTCGCCAGCGGCTATAGCGAAGGGGTGATGGGGCCATTCGTCAACCGCGGCCAGTATTCGGGCTGGATCGAACTGCTGCTGCCGGTGGCGCTCTACCTGGCTCTTTCAGATCCGCGGCGCCGCGTGCTGTGGGGCTCGGCGGCCGCGGTGCTGTTTGGATCTCTGGTGGCGGGGGCGTCTCGAGCCGGCTTCGTTCTGGCGGGTGGCGAGTTGCTGGCGGTGGTAGCGGTGGCGGCTGCTCGAAAGTTTGTTTCGCGCAAGACGTTGGTGGCGGCTGCCGTCCAGATTGCGGTTCTGGCCGGGATTGCCGCGACGGCGGCCGGATGGCAGGGATTGCAGAGCCGGCTGGAGACACAAAGCTCGGAAGCGCTGCGGGTGGATGCGGTTCGCGCATCGATGCAAATGCTGCGGGAGCATCCGTGGTTCGGTACGGGGCTGGGAACGTGGAACTCGGTATACCCGGCCTATGCCGAACTGGACACGGGCCTGTTCCTGAACCAGGCGCACAACGATTGGGCGCAATGGGCGGCGGAAGGCGGCTTGCCCTTCCTGGCGCTGTTGGCCGTTTTTTCCCTGCTCTGTTGCAAAAAGGCGGTTCCGTCGATCTATGGGTTGGGTGCAGTGGCTTTCCTGTTGCATGCACTGGTGGATTATCCGATGCAGCAGCGGCCGGTTTTGGCGGCGTGGTTTTTCGTGATGGCGGGCGCCGTGGCCGCCAGGTCGAGCGACCGCACTTGAGCCTATGATGGACTACTACGAAGAACTGGGCGTAGAGCATTCGGCTTCTCCCGACGAGATCCGGCAGGCTTACAAGCACCTCGCCCGGTTGCTCCATCCCGACCATTGCGGCGACCAGCAAGGCCGGCGTCTGGCGGATCTGCAAATGAAGCGTCTGAATTGCATGTTACAGGTGCTGACCAATCCGGTGGATCGGGAGGGCTATGACCGTTCGTTACTCTCCCGCACGCCGGCGCTGAGCGGCCCGCCGGGATCATTGGATTGGACGGCGCCACGGTGGCTTTGGCCGGTGCTAGCGGCGATCCTGCTGGGGGGTATCCTTTCCCTGCTGATCCGAACTCCCCGGCCGGCTGCCAAGACCGCCGGGACACACCAGGCCGCCACCGAGCAAGCGGCATCCCCACCCGAACCGAAGGCGCCCAGAGCACATGCGCACGAGCGGCCAGTCAGGGATTCCGCTGGGGACGATTCGGAACTGGAGGGTTTACCGGTAGATCACGCGCCGGCGCAGGCTCGCGGGCCGACGGGCGGGCGTTCCGTGCCGGGACCAGTATTCGAGGAACCGGCGCCGGTCCGCGCGACGGCGGCTCCGGTCGCGAACCCGGTAGCGGCACCGGGGCAAACACCGGCCAGTCCCTCCATCGCCGGCAGTTGGCTGTTCGTGCCGACGCCCGATACGAAGAGTGCCGGATTGTATCCGCCGGAGTACATCGAACTGCGTGTAATGGAAGAAGCGGGTGTGCTGCGCGGCCGCTATCGCGCCCGCTATCGCGTGGTGGACAGAGCGATTTCCCCCACGGTGGCATTTGAATTTGAAGGCCGGGGATCGAACGACGAGGCCAGGCTGCCGTGGACCGGAGCGGGCGGGGCCAAAGGCGAGGTCACGATGCGGTTGTTGGAAAGTGGCGCGCTCGAAGTGACGTGGGAGGCGCACCGGATGGGCGCGGAACTAGGTTTGATTTCCGGAACGGCCACCCTGGTGCGACGGCTGGACTGAAGAAGCTCCAGCCCAATGCGGGTCGATTAAATTTAAAGGGGGACATCCCGACTCACTTCCCATAAAGGCGTTTGATCCTTGTCGGAGGGAATTCCATCGTGCGCGTGGTGAACGCGCAGCACGGAGATGATCGTACACCGGATTCGTGCTTGCGGCGGATGCGGCACGTTTTGGGGAACACTCGTCCGACCAGGCGACTACGAGTCCAGTGAACGCAATCCTATGCAATTCGGCGTTACAGATGATCTGGCTCGGCTGGCGACCGGCCAACTTCTAGATGCGCCGTAACTCGGGAGTACCCCACCGATACTTTCCCTGCTGCCGCCAAAGGTCGGGCGAGCACTATAGCGCGCTTTCGGGGCGGTACTCATGCTCCGGCGCTCGAGTTGATCCGAAGATACGTCCGGCGACCCATTCATGACTGGGGCGCGAAGTTCACCCTTTCACATACGCGAGCTTGGCGGCCACTTTTCCGTCGCGTATAGTGAAGATGTCCACGCCACGCAGATGCCAGGGTTGTCCGTTGCGGATTTTGCGATACACCCACCGCACGACGGCACGATCACTGCTGACGATGATTTCCTCGGCTTCGAATCGCGCACCGGGATTGCGCGCGAACCACTCCCTCCAGAACGCGACCACCGCGGCCTTTCCCTCTATGCGCTGGCCGTCTGGCGCGGGAGACGTATCCTCGAACACCGTATCGTCGGTCAGCAATAACGCCAGGGCGTCCGGGTCGTGCCGATTGAATGCCTCGTTGAAGCGATCGACCGCCATGCGGGTCGTGGCATCGGCGGTCTGCGAATTCTGTTCGAAGCTCATACTCATTCCGTGCGCCCGTCGCGGTGCCGTTGAAGTCAAGAACACAAGTGCGACACATGTGACGATAAGTAATTGGCCCTTCGTCGGCTCTTGGGGCATGCGGTCCTCCAGGAACGAATTGTATCAACTCCATCATCACAGCGCCAAAGGCGATCGGGAATGCGCTCACTGGCAGGCCCGGGATCAGACTCGCGGCGAACCGTTTGCCCCAGTACGCGATGGGCACTCCGACCACCAGGCCCGCGCAGCTCATCAAAGTAGCGGACCAGCGTCTGATTGACGATGGCCACGCGCGGGCGGCCCTGGTCCTGGAAGCTGAAATCGCGCCCCATGAGCAGCGGGATTCCGAGAGTCTCGAAGTACTTCGGCGCTACAAAGTTTCCGAGAGGAAGCGGCGTTCGCCGGGCTTGGCCTGGTAGCCTTCCACGGTGGCGGGGCGCATCGCTCCCACGCCGGCCATCGGAAAGAAGCCGCACATGGTAGCGGAACGGACGCCGGGATTAGTTTGCAGGCGCCGCAGCAGTTCAAGGTAGGCGCGGGACAGATGCTCGCGGTCATACCCGCTGCTTGCCGCGTTGAGCTCTACCAGCAGAACATGGTCGCGCTGGAAGCCCAGGTTGAGGTGCTCCAGGTTCGACAGGTGGCGGACAAACAGGCTGGCGCCGCTCAGCAGCGCAACCGAAAAGGCCACTTGCGCCACCACCAGGCTCTTGCCGAAAAGCCGCCGCCGCCGGGTTTCGCCGGCCCTCGCCATTTCGCGCAGGGAAGAAGCCGGAGCGAACCTGAACGTCTGCCAGGCGGGCGCGAGTCCGAACAGGACGCCGGTGAGCAGGGCGACTGTGGCGGTGAAGAGCAGCACGAACAAATCGGGGCGCGCCTGGAGATCGATGCGCTGCCGTCCGCTGGCCATGATCCGCACCAGCGCGCCCGTGCCCCAATACGCCAGCAAGATGCCGAGCAGGCCGCCCGACGCGGCAAGCAGCAGAGACTCGGTCAACCCCTGCCGCAGCAGGCGAAACCGGCCGGCGCCCAGCGAGACGCGCACTGCCATTTCCCGCTGGCGGGCCGCCCCGCGCGCCAGTAGCAGGCTGGCCATATTGGCGCACGCGATCAGCAGCAGTAGCGACACCACAGCCATCGGCACCAGCGCCGGCTTCCCAAACTGATCGCGCAAGTGCGAGAGGCCGGCTCCGGCGGGCTGCACCTCCATCTTCCAGTCGCGAACGGAGCGGTCGTCATTGGTCTTGAATTCTTCTTCCACCGACCACTGGAACAGCACGGCCATTTCCGCGCGGGCCTGCTCAATGGACACACCCGGCTTCAACCGGGCCGCCAGTTTCAGCCAGTAGCGCGCGGTGGCGGCGTAGCTGGGGTGGCTGGAGGTCAGCGGCAGCCACACGTCTTGCCTGGTCGCCGGCTCCAAGCCAACGAAATCGCGCGGGGCTACTCCGACAACGGTCAACGGGTGGTTGCCGTCAATGATCTGCCTGCCGATGATCCCCCGGTCGGAGTTGAACCTGCGCTTCCAGTAGGACCAACTCACCACGGCTACGTTGGCAGGCGAGCCCGCGCTTCCGTCCTCCGGGCCGATCAGGCGGCCCAGCGCGGGATTCACACCGAGCACGACATTCTACATCCTAAGCACATTTATTTGGAAGTTTGGTTGCGTATTCCGGCCCTCCGCTCCGTTACGGTCGCGGCTCAGTGCGGAGCCTCGCCGGCCCGCGGTCGAACTACCGCAGCGAGTACCAGGCCTTGCGCCGGGCGCGCGCCTGGTCACAGTGAATGGGGGCGCCAAACAATACGGCCCGCGGATTGGCGACGAGGAGGCGCTCGGCGGTTTCAGCGCCGAATCGTTCTTCCACGAACCTCCATCCCTCGGTGAGTACCGGCGGGCGGTGTTTCACGTCGTGCGCATCGCTGGCCAAAAAGTGAACCATGCCATGGTTCAGCAGGTACTCGCCGGCGGCCTTCGCCGACCTTCCGAAGCGGCCCAGGAGCGACTGCACCGTCACCTGGATGAAGCTGCCCTGGCGAATCCAGGATTCCAACTCAGGCAGATTCTTTTGCAGGATTGGGTTGCGTTCCGGATGGACCAGAACGGGCGGCGTTCCGGCGTCGCCGAGGCGGGCCAGAATTTCGCCGCTGGTTTTGGGAACCACAAAATCGGAGAACTCGATCAGCACATAACCGCGATGGTTGATGGACCAGGTCTCCGGCGAGCGCAGCACGGCTTCGACGTTTTCCAGGGTGAAATGCAACTCGCAGCCGTAATGGATGTGGGGAATATCGCGGGCGGCCTGCTGCAATTCGGCGATCGAGCGCGCGGCGCGGGCGGGATCGAAAGCAAATTCCGCATTGGAATGCGAGGAAGCCACTATGTCGGTGGTGCCGGCGGCGGCCGCCATGCGCAGCATCTCGATGGCTTCTTCCATGCTGCCGGCGCCATCGTCGAAGCCCGGCAGGATGTGGCTATGAATGTCGATCATCCGTCTGGAGAAGTATCGACGGCTAGGCGCGCTGAGTTTAGGCTTGTTTACGGCGGAGATGATCCTGGCCAACTTCCGAGATGGAAGTGCCTGCCCCGCCAGACTCGATTGCGTGGCGCAGGGTGTCGGTCTAGCATAAATATGGGTTACGATGCCGCAGACGATCGGGCACTACCGGATTGTGCGCAAGATCGGCGAGGGCGGCATGGGGGTAGTCTACGAAGCTTGGGACGAACGGCTGGAGCGGGCCGTCGCGCTCAAGACGATCCGGGGGGTGCACGAAAGAGAGGAATCCCGAAAGCGGCTCTGGCACGAAGCCCGGTCGCTCGCCCGGGTCAGCCACCCAAACGTCTGCCAGTTGTTCGATGCGGACGAAGACGGCGAGACGCTCTTCCTGGTGCTGGAGTTGCTCGAAGGCCAATCCTTGGCAGGCCGTCTCGCGGCCGGGCCGCTGGCCACCTCCGAAACCGTGCAGATTGGCCGCCAGGTCCTTGCCGCACTGGATGCCTTGCACGGCTTCGGTATCGTCCATCGCGACCTGAAACCTTCCAATGTCTTCCTGACCCCGCACGGTGTCAAGCTGCTCGATTTCGGGCTGGCGCGCTCCACCGGCATCTCGCTCCCAGCCGGTGGGGAGTGCGCGCCGACGGTGACCAACCTTACGGCTCCCGGAATGATTCTCGGCACGTCCCACTATATGTCGCCAGAACAAGCCGGCGGCGCGGTGGCCGGCCCGGCCAGCGACATTTTCGCGGCCGGCTGCATCCTTTACGAGATGCTCGCGGGGAAGCGGGCCTTCGATGGCGATTCCTTCGTCGATGTCCTGTACCAGGTGATGCACCACCAGTCGCCTGCGCTCGGCGGGTCGCCAGAGATCGAGGCGATCAACGGGGTAATCCGGCGCGCCCTGGCCAAGCGGCCCCAAGATCGCTATGCATCGGCGATTGAAATGCTCGAGGCGCTGGACGCCGCTACCCTGTCCGTAACCGCAGGCGCCGCATCGCCAACCCGCACAACCACGCGTTTGATTGTGCTGCCGTTTCGTATTCTCCGGAAAGATGAGGAAACGGAGTTCCTTGCCTACAGCCTGCCGGACGCCATCAGCAGCTCTCTCTCCGCTCTCGACAGCCTGACCGTGCGCTCCACCCTGGCGGCCCTGCGCTTCGAAGGGCAGGCGGCAGACCCGAAGAAGATCGCGGTTGAGGCGGATGTCGACGCCATTCTCACGGGCTCTCTGATCCGCGTGGGCGCGCAACTCCGGCTCTCCTGCCAGCTTCTGGCAGCGCCCAGCGGCACGCTGATCTGGTCGGACGCGCTGCACGTGTCCATGAACGACCTCTTCCAGGTTCAGGATGCCTTGGCTAACCAGATCGTGCGGTCTCTGATGCTGCCTCTGACGGAGCGGGAACGCCGGATACTTCGGCACGATGTGCCCCGCAGCGCCAAGGCATACGAGTACTATCTTCGCGCTAACCAGCTCTCCGCGCACCGGAGCATCGATAACATGAGGCTCGCACGCGACCTTTACGTCCAGTGTCTGGAGGAGGACCCGGACTATGCTCCGGCATGGGCGCGGCTGGGAAGGGTCCATCGCTTCCTGGAAAAATTCGACGAGGAAACCGAGGAGAATCTCGATCTCGCGGATCAGGAGTTCCGCCGGGCTTTTACTCTTAATCCGGACCTGGCCCTGGCGCACAACCTGTATACCCCGATCGAATGCGACCAGGGCCGCGCGCAGCAAGCCATGGTCCGGCTGCTCGAGCGCGCGCGTTTTCGGCGCCACGACCCGGACCTGTTCGCGCGCCTGGTCCAGTCCTGCCGCTATTGCGACGAGCTGGAGGCCTCCGTCGCCGCCCACCATTACGCGCGGCGACTCGATCCGCACATCGTGACCAGCGCCGAGCACACCTACTTCCTGCTGGGAGAGTATCAGAAGACGCTCGCTTTCTACGACACCAAGGCTGGCTACTACCTGGACGCCGCCGCGCTGGCCGCGTTGGACCGTAACCAGGAAGCGCTGGAACGGCTACGCCAGCGCGAGGGGACTGGAAGTGTCGCCGGCTTGGTCGGAGCCGCGATGCATTCCCTGCGGGCTTATCTGGAGGGCAACTTGGCGGAGTGTCTGAGGGCCATCCCGGAGTTGGAGATCCCGATTCGCCCGGACCCGGAAGCTCTTTTCTACATCGCCCGTCACCTCGCGCGCATCAACCAACCCGAGCGGGCCATCCTGACTCTCGGTAAGGTGATCGATTGCGGCTTTCTGTGCGCCTCGTCTCTGGCTCACGACCCGTGGCTCGCACCGCTCCGGGAGGCGCCTGGGTTCGGAGAGCTGGCGCAAAAGGCGGAAAGCCGCCGGCTTGAAATCCATGCTGCTTTCCTGGACGCAGGCGGTGAGCAGTTGCTCAGCGGCGCATGAGCCGGAAGCCGTTCTCCATCGGATCAATCGCCGGAAGTCGCCAACGGCTTACTGACGATCCAGCGGGCGTCACTTACTACGCTTGCGGCTTCATACGCTCGAGCTTGCGGTAGAGGGTTTTGCGTTCGATTCCCAATTTCTTTGCGGCCTTGCTCTTGTTGCCGCCCATGGCAACCAGCATCTTGCGGATCTGCTCTCCTTCGGCGTCCGCCAGGGTCTCGGCCGGTTTCTCGCGCGATTCCATCACCGTGAGCGCATCATCGACGGCGTCCTTGTCGATGCGGTCGGCCAGAATGACCATCCGCTCGATCACGTGCTGCAACTGCCGGACGTTGCCGGGCCACGTCTGGTCCTCTAGTGCTTGGGCGCCCGAGTCCATCAGTTTCACGTCGCGGTTGTAGCGCTGGTTGTATTTCCTGACGAAGTGTTGGGTGAGCAGGAGAATGTCACTGCGGCGCTCTCTCAATGGCGGCATGACGATGCGCACGACGTTGAGGCGATGCCAGAGGTCCTCGCGGAACTTGCTTTCATTCACCATGCGCTGCAGGTCGCGATTGGTGGCGGCCAGCACGCGCACATCCACGGTTTTGGAGCGGGAAGCGCCCACCGGACGGATCTCGTGGCTCTCCAGAAAACGCAGCAGCGCCAATTGGAAATTCTGTTCGATATCGCCGATTTCGTCGAGGAAGACGGTGCCGCGGTTGGCGGCTTCGAACACGCCGATGCGGTCGCGGTCGGCGCCGGTGAAGGCGCCGCGCATGGCGCCGAACAACTCGCTTTCGAGCAGCGACGGCGCGATCGATCCGCAATCCACGGGCACGAAGGGCTGATCCTTGCGGCGGCTGAAGCGGTGGATCATGCGCGCCACCAGGTCCTTGCCGGTGCCGGTCTCGCCTTCGATGATGACGGTCGCGTCGGTAGAAGCGGTCTTAGACACGGTCTTGTACACTTCCACCATGGCGGCCGAAGTGCCGATCATCTCGGTTTCGAGCGGTTCCTCTTCTTCCGATTCATCCTCGTCCTGGTTATGCGCATCTTCGGCCCTGCCGATTGCGTCCAGCAGCACATCCAGTTCAAATGGCTTCGCGATGTAGTCGAACGCCCCGCCGCGCGTGGCGGCCATGACGGTTTCAATGGTTCCGCGGCCGGTCATCAGAATCACGCAGCAGCGCGCGTCTTTGCGCTTGGCGGCATCCAGCACGTCGAGGCCGGTGCGTTCGTCGATGTAGATATCGGAGACGACGATGGGGTAAGCTTGACCGGCCAGGCGCTCGATGGCGTCGCCGGTGGTCGAGACGGCATCCACGGCATAGCCGTTTTCTTCCAAAGCCGTCTGGATGGTGAACTGGAACGCGGGATCGTCTTCGACTAGCAATATTTTCGGCATTCAGTTTCGTTCCGCCGCCGTGGGCACGGCCGCCGGCAGCACCAGGGTAAAGCAGGAACCAGCGCCGGGCTGGCTGGTCACTTCGATTTGTCCGCCGTGCTGTTCCACGATCTGTTGGACGATGGAAAGCCCGATTCCGGTGCCCGCTTCTCCGGATTCTTCCGCTTTTTTCGTGCGGTAAAATTTTTGAAAGATCTGTTTGACTTCCTTCTGGTCCATGCCGATGCCCTGGTCCTTCACGGCGATCCGCACAAAACCCTGGTCTTTCGACGCGGCCACCGTGACCTCGGTGCGCTGCGGAGAGTATTTCACAGCGTTGGTGAGTAAATTGTAACAGGCATACTCGATGAGCTCGCGGTCGCCATTGAATTGTAATTCTTCGGTCGCGGGGGCGACCGAGAGGGCGATGCGTTTGCGCTCCGCCACGGGCCGCACGCGCGTGACGCAGACATCGATCAGGGGCTCCACCGGAATGGGCTCGCGCTTCAGCTCCATTTGCCCGGCGGTGAGGCGCTCGACGTGCAGGAAGACCTCCACCATGCGTGCCAGGCGTTTGGATTCGGAGTTGATCAGGTCGGCCACCTGTTTGCGTTTTTCTTCGGTGAGCGCGTATTTCGAAATCAACTCGCTTGATCCCTGGATGGCGGAGAGCGGCGTGCGCATTTCGTGGGTCACGAAGTGCATGGCCTGCTGGTAGCGCTGGCGCGCGGATTGCTCGATGTGCCAATCGCGCCGCACCACCAGATGATAGTAGCCGGCGGCGGCGAGGGTGGAGATCACGGCGGCCGATACGGGCGTCGCGAACGATAACGCGCTTTGGTGGATGAAAAAAAGATAAGGCGCAATCACGGAAGCCGCCACCACCGCCGCGCCGCCGGCATAAGCCCACCAGCCAGGCAGATAACGGAACGAGAGGCCCGCGGCCACCACGAATCCGAGGCTGATCAAGAGCACCCACTGCTCGCCGGCATCCGTAATGAAGAGAGACTGCGCGATGGTTTCGAACGCGGCGGCGTTGATTTCGATTCCGGTGGTGCTCTGGCCGTAGGCGTAGGGGGTGAAGAGGCGGTCGCGGACTTCGGTGTCCGCGGTGACGCCCACGAAGACCGCCTTGCCGGTGAATTGCGACGCCAGCGCGGGATTCTCCAGCAGGCGCGCGAGCGACACCTTGGGAATACGCATGCCGGGCGGCATGTAGCGGACGCGCATCACTCTGCCGTCGTCGGTGCGCCTTGCGGGAATCACCACGCCGCCTACTTCCACGTCTCCGGCCTGGTATCGGCCTTGCCGTTCCAGTGGCGCGGGCGCGCCCCGGCTCAGCCGGAATGCTTCAGCGGCGAGGGCCCATCGCCGGTCTTCGCCGATATATTTCTCGAGAGAAATGGACCGTGTGATGGAGTCGTTGTCATCCGGTTCGGCGTGGACGTGGCCGACAGCGGCGGCGCAACCTGCGAACTGGGGCTTGGGATCCTCCCAGCGGACGGGGTCGTCCATCAGTAAGGCTGAGAGCACCAGGTTGGGAGTCTGGCAGAAGGCTTTGGCGAGTTCCAGGTCTTCCTCGGCGTCTCCCTGGTCGGTGAGGATGACGTCGACTGCGACGGCCTTCGGGTGGGCGGCGGCTACCAGGAGCAAACCGTCGGCCAGCGGCCGGCGAATGCGGCGCATGCCGCCGATCGCGGCGAGGGTGGCTTCATCGATGGCGAGGATGGCGGATTGAGGTTGCCAGGGCTTGGGCTGGTAGAAGCGGAACATGTGATCGTAGGCGGAATTATCCACCTGCCGGCCGAACTTCCAACTGCCCAGCACGGCCACCAGGAAGGCCGCCGCCAGCAGCCCGGCGTACGATGCGGTTCTTCGCCAGCGTCGCTGTTCCACAATTTTAGTATAGTGGCGCGCCGCCGTGACAGTACCAGTTACGCAGTCACTTCAAGCTCAGGCCGCCATCAATCGCCAGGATTTGTCCCGTGACGAAGTTGGAGGATTTCAGGAAATAGACCACGGCGTCGGCGATTTCGGCGGGCGTGCCGCCGCGCCCGGCGGGGGTGGCTTCGATCATGCGCTTGCCGCGCCTGTCGATGTCTTCAAACGGTATCACGCCGGGCGCCACGGAGTTCACCGTGATTTCCGGCGCGAAGGCTTTGGCGAGCGCGCGTGTCAGCATGATGACGCCAGCCTTGGAAGCGCAGTAGTGCGCGTGCTCGGCCCAGGGACGGATGCCGCCCAGCGAGCTGATGTTGACGATGCGGCCGCCGCCGGTCTTTCGCATCAGGCGAGCGGCATTCTGGCAGCAGAAGAAGACCGCCTTGAGGTTGACCGAGTGGATGTAGTCCCAATCCTTCTCGGTGATGTCGAGCGGGTCGAAGCGCGTGAAGCGGGCGGCGTTGTTGACCAGGCCATCCAGTCGGCCCGTACGGGTTTCGACCTCGGCGAACATGCGGGCAATGGCGTCGACGTTTTCCAGATCGGCGCGGAACAACTCGGCGCCGCCACACTCTTCGGCGGTGTGGCGCGCTTCTCTTTCGGAACGGCTGTAATGGATGGCCACGCGCGCGCCTTCCGCGGCCAGTCGCAGCGCGATGCCGCGTCCAATACGCTTGGCGGCGCCGGTGACCAGGACGACCTGGCCCGCGAGGCTATTAGCTTCGGTCATGCAACCGCTCCGGCAGACGACCAGCGCCGGTTGCCAACCGGCGCGCAGGATACCACCCTGCCCCACCAGGCAGCCGACGCCGCCCTAAGTGCCGACAAGAATGTCGGCGTTGCAGGCTGGAAAGCCTGCGCCACGAAGCTAGACTGTGGGCTCGCCATGGATCTCGATCTCCTCCGGGTCCACGCCCTCGCGCGCCGGTTCGGGCAACCGGCCGGTCACATGGGCCCAGCCCCAGAATATCGCGGTCGTGGAGCTGAGCGCTCCGGCGATGGCGCCGATGGTGCGCGGATCCCAGTATTGGGAAGCCACGCCAGCCCCCAGCATCGACAGCATCATCACACTCCACGTGGTGGTTTCCATGGTGGCGAAGACGCGGCCGCGAAAGGCGTCGGGCACGCAGCGCAACAGGTACGACATGTTCATCACCGAGCTGAAACCCACGCCGGCGCGCGAAAGCGCGATCAAGACCAGCGCCACGTAGAAATTGCGCATCTGGCTGAAGAGGATGTACGATCCGCCATGCACGATGTAGCAAATCACAATCGAGCGCTTGTAATTTTGAAACGTCAACCGGCGGCCGAAGCGGTAGGCGCAGGCTCCGCCGCACAGCAGGCCCACGCCGGCGCAGCCCCAGACGAGGCCCAGGCCGTAAGGTCCGCGGTTGAAGACCAGCTCGCCGAAAATGCTGAACAGGATCTGTGCGGCGCCGCCGCCGGTGGCCCAGCCCACGTTGACCATGGCGAGCCCGAGGATCAGCGGGACGGAGCGCATGTAGCGCAGTCCCTCGGTATATTCGTGCCACGGACGCACCACGTCGCTTTCGGTGAGCGAGCGGCGGGCCGGACGGAAACCGCGGCCCGGCAGGAAGAGGCGCGAAATGCACAACGCCGAAAAGACAAAGGAGAGCGAGTTGAAAAGGAACGCCAGGGGATAGCCGAATTGCGCCATGATGCCGCCCAGGAAAGCGCCGGCGGCGAGCGTGGTCCACTGGGTGGTCTGGGTGAGGGAATTGGCGGTGTGCAGCTCCTCCTTGGTGGCGATGGAGGGCAGGATCGACGAGCGCCCGCTGGTGAAGAAGGGCGAAGCCACCATCAACAGGGCGCTGAGTGCGTAGAGCAGCCAGGTGGCATGGCCTTTGACGGTGAGGATGAAGCCGAGCGCCACCACCGCGCGGATGAGGTCGCTCGCGATCATGATGCGCTTGCGGTCGAAGCGGTCGAGCGTGACGCCCGCCAGCGGGCCGGCCAGCGCCGCCGGAATGGCGCGCGCCAGCAGCACGCCGCTGACCACCAGCCCGGATTTGGTGGTGGCGACGGCCAGGCTGAAAACCGCGATGTTGTTGAAGTGGTCGCCGATTTCGCTGACCACCTGGCCCATCCAGGTGTAGCGATAGTTGCGATTGTCGCGCAGCAGGGAAACGAAGGCGTTCATCGCGCCCGCTCCGTGATGTAGACGCCCCCAAAGATCACGATGCCCGAGACCACCAGCGCGAGCGTGACGTGCTCATGCAGGATGAAGATTCCGAAGACAGTGGCCAGCAACGGCTGCAGATACGAGAAAGCCGCCAGGCGTGAGGCTTCCATGTGGGCCAGAGCGTAGAAATAGATGAGATAGCAGATCACCGACGGCAGCAGCGCCATGTAGAAGACGCTGGCCCAGGCGGAAAACGGCACCGCGCGAAAATCGAACCCGGCCGATTGCCACAGCGTGACCGGTGACATCAGCAGCGCGCCGCCGGCATACGCAAAGGTATTCACGGTGACGGTGCCGTACCGGTTGGCCTGGGGCTTTCCCAGGACCGTGAAGATGGAGAAGGCCAGCGCACCGCAAAACGTGAGGAAGTCACCCGTCAGGGTAGCTTCACCTTGCGGGCCGGCATCCAGCGTGCGGAGCAACACCACTCCCGTCAGCGCCACCATCACGCCCACCAGTTTCCAACCGGTGAGCCGTTCCAGGCCCCGCATGCTGGCCAGCAGCAGAACCAGGATCGGCGTCAGGTTGGCGAAGATGGAGGAATGGGCAACGCTGGTGCGGCTCAGCCCGACCACGAACAAAAACTGGTTGAGGGCCACGCCGAACAGGCCCAGGATGACCAGTTGCGGCACGTCCCGGAGCTTCCATGGGCGCTCGGTGCGCCGCCACCGCTCCCACCAGTAGGCCGGCAGGATGAGGATGCCCGCCATCGAAATGCGCATGCCGTAAAGCAGCACCGGGGGAAACGCGCGCAGGGCGATCTTGCCGGCGATATAGTTTCCCGTCCAGCCGGCAATCATCAGGGCGATGAGCGAGTAAAGGCCGGCTCTGCCTTTCAACCGATGGACTCCTCGCGCACCGTGATGCTGCGGATGAAATCGCGGTCGAGCGCGTAGCCGAAGCCGGGATCGTCGCGGATGGCGATGGTGCCCTGCGGAGTGGTTTCGACGGCCGGTTGGATGATGTCCCGTTTCCAGTAACGCCGGCTGGCCGAAACATCGCCCGGCAACACGAAGTTGGGAAGCGTGGCCAGCGCGATATTGTGAGCGCGCCCGATGCCGGCTTCCAGCATGCCGCCGCACCAGACGGGAATGGCCGCGGCCTGGGCCACGTCATGCACGCGCTTGGCTTCCGCAAAGCCGGCCACGCGGCCCAGCTTGATGTTGATGATGCCGCAGGCGCGCAACTTGACCGCCTGCTCGGCGTGGTGGGCGGTGCGGATGCACTCGTCGAGGCAGATGGGCGTTTGCAGCTTGGACTGGAGCTCGGCGTGATCGATGATGTCGTCGTGGCTGAGCGGCTGCTCGATCATCATCAGGTAGAAATCGTCCAGCTTCTGCAAGTGAGCGGTGTCGGACAGGGTGTAGGCGGAGTTGGCGTCGACCATCAGCTTGATGTTGGGAAAGCGCTCGCGCACGCGGCGGACGTCGTCGACGTCGCGGCCGGGCTTGATCTTCATCTTGATGCGCTGGTACCCGGCGGCCAGTTCACGCTCGATTTTCTCGATGAGCTGTTCCACCGAATCCTGAATGCCCATGGAAACGCCGCAGGGGATTTCGCGCCGCGCGCCGCCGCCGATCTTTTGCCACAGCGGCACGCCGTCGAGCCGGGATGCGAGATCCCAGACGGCGGTCTCCAGGCCGCCGCGCGCCATGTTGTGGCCGCGGATGTGGGCGGTGAGCGGGTACACGTCTTCCGCGCTGCGCAATTCGCGGCCGAGCACGCGCGGCGCGGCGTAATCGCGCAGGATCATCCAGGCGGATGCGGTCCACTCCTCGTTATAGAAGGGGTTTTCGCCGGCCGTGACTTCGCCCCAGCCGGATGCGCCATCGCCCTGCGCTTCCACCAGGATCATGTGGCGTTCATAAGTGCGGCCGAAGCTGGTTTCGAAGAAGTGCACCAGCGGCATGCGAATCTGGCGAAGAGTGATGCGTTCGAGTTTCACGACCAGGGCTCCAGCAGGTAGGTTCCTTCGGTTTCTCCGCGTTCGAATCCGGTGGCGGCCAGGCCCCGCTCAAAGGCGCGGCGGAGTTTTTCGCCATTGGCTTTTTGAATGGCGCGAGCCTGCGCCGCGTCGTCGCGGCGGATGCGTGCGATATCCACGGGATAGCTAACGCGTTCCACGGCGTTGTTCTGGTGGGGCCCGCCGGCCAGAATCTTTTTGACCCGGGGCGAGTCGATCCACCACTCCGCATAGCAGCGGTCGGTCGGCAGGCCCCCGTGCAGCGGGCTGGCTGTGTGGCCGTACTGGTTCTGGTTGTAGCGCCGCACAATCGCGCCCAGCTTCTCGATGTTCAGAAAAGCGTTCTTCAACTCCATGGGATCGAAGGTCCACTCGATCAGCTCGATCCCACGGGTGAGCGCGTCCTCCCGCTGCCGGAGCTTGAGCCGGCGCCCGATGCCGGTATTGCGATACGGCGGCAGCACGCCCAGCATGTGGCTGTGCAGGTAACTCTTGCCGGCCGGCTTGATGCCGGGAATCGCGAAACAAAATGCGATCATTTCCGCGCCGTCGTACGCGCCGAAGACGTGGCCGCCGATCCGGCTGACCACCACCAGGAAGCGCACCGGCAGCAATTCGACATCGGCGAACTCCCAGATGACCTTCTGCAAGCGGACCACGTCTTCGAATTCCGCGAGCTGGAAGAGTTGGCGAATCTCAATCACAGCTTGGCTTGCTGCCATAGCTCCTCCATTTCGGCGATGTTGGAATCTTCCAGTTTCCGGCCGCGCTCGGCGAGCCTGCGTTCGATGTAGCCGAAGCGTTCGCGGAACTTGGCGTTGGTGCGGCGCAGCGCCTGTTCGGGATCCACCTTGACGAAGCGCGCCAGGTTCACCAGCACGAAGAGCATGTCGCCGAGCTCGTCTTCCATCTCCTGCTGAGACGCATTTTGACGCGCTTCCTGGAATTCCGCCAGCTCTTCGTGGAGTTTGTCGAGTACCTGCTCGGGATTCTCCCAATCGAAGCCCACGCCCGCGGCGCGCGAAGCGATCTGTTGCGCTTCCACCAAGGCGGGCAACGCGCGCGGCACGGGGGCCAGCAGGCTGTCGGAGTGCTTGCCCTTATCCTCTTTCTCGGCGGCTTTCACCTGGCCCCAAATGCGCTTCACATCGCCGGCGGTCTCGGCGGATTGCTCTCCGAACACGTGGGGATGGCGGCGGATGAGTTTTTCGTTGATGGCATCGAGGGCGTCGTCGATGCTGAACAGGTTCTGCCCGGCGCCTATTTCCGCGTAGAAGACTGCCTGCAGAATGAAGTCGCCGAGTTCTTCGGCGAGTTCGCCCCACGCGCGGCGATCAATGGCGTCGAGCACTTCGTAGGTCTCTTCCAGGGTGAACGGCTTGATGGTATCGAAGGTTTGCTCGCGGTCCCAAGGGCAGCCGCCGGGCGCGCGCAAGCGGGCCATGATGTCGACCAATTTCTGAAACTTCTCGCCTGTGGTGCCTTGGGTTTCCATCATGAGGGGAGCGATTCCCCTCAATTTAACACGTGGGGCATGCTTTAGCTTGCCCGCCTACTCACCAGCGCGCCAGTGCGACATGGGATTATTTCTTGGGGTGGGGAATAATATCCACCAGATAGTAGATGTCGCCTCGGATCTGAAAATAGAAACGCCAGCCCTTGTTGACTCGGGCCTGCCAGAGGTCTTGCGATTCGTCGTACTTCTTGCAGCGCAGTGAAGGGTGGTGCAAGTTGATCTCCAGAAATTTCACCGGCTTGAAAAAGGCCTTTCGCACTGCGGGCGGGGCATCTCCCAACGCTTTCCTTGCACGTGGCAAGTAATCGATTCTCATCGGGAGCGGGTGACTCTTCGGCTCGCGGCGTTCTTCCGGAGACCGCGTTTCATGTGGGCGATCATTTCGTCAGCGGTATCGAAAGGGCCAAAAGTACGACCAGCTTTGATGTCGGCCAAACCCTCGGCCAGCCTGGCGTCGATGGTGCGCCGCTGTTCCGGGGTGTACTCGTCGTCGGCGGTGGGGAATTTCGAGCGGTCAATCACCAACCTGGGCGTGATGACAATTTTGCCGCGCTGGAAAGCGAAGTTGACCAGATCGCCCTTGGACAGGCCGGCCTGGCGCCGAACGCTGGTGGGGATGGTGACCTGACCTTTATTTTGGATTTTCCCTGTGGTGTTCATAAAAACGTAGAGTCTAGTTTCTTAGATAGTCAGGAATCCTGACTTCCTGTTTCCACCAGTTCCCAGAATAGCAATGATGAGGACCAAAGAAAACGGTACCAAACAACCGCTTCCACTCACGCTCCGCCTCCCGCGCCGGGTGATATGCTTTGAAAACGATGCGACGCTTCCTATTGTCTTTGGTCTGCTTGCTGACGGTGGTTTCGGCTCAAAACTTCGAGCCCAAGTATTACTCCGGACTCCAGTGGCGCATGATCGGCCCCTTCCGTGGAGGCCGCACCGTCGGCGCCGCGGGCATCGCCGACCAGCCGAACGTCTTCTTCATCGGCGTCAACAACGGCGGCGTGTGGAAGACCGACGACTTCGGCATGACATGGAAGCCCATTTTCGACGACCAGCCGACCGGCTCCATCGGCGCCATCGCCGTGGCGCCCTCCGATCCGAACGTGCTCTACGTGGGGAGCGGCGAAGGGCTGCCGCAGAGACCCGATCTTTCGGTCGGCGACGGCATGTACAAGTCCGTCGATGGCGGCAAGACGTGGCGGCACCTCGGGCTGCGCGATGCCCAGCAGATCGGCGCAATTCTGGTGGATCCCAAGGACGCCAACCGTGTTTTCGTTGCGGCGGTGGGCCACCCGTTCGGGCCGAACACCGAGCGCGGCGTCTTTCGCTCCACCGATGGTGGGGAGCATTTTCAAAAAGTGCTTTACAAGGACGAGCACACTGGCGCGATTGATCTGGCCTTCGATCCCGCCAACCCGCGAAACGTGTACGCCGTGATGTGGCAGACGCGCTCCGGCCCGTGGGAGAACGGCACTTTCTCCGGCCCGAACAGCGGCCTGTTCAAGTCCACCGACGGCGGCGACAACTGGAGCCAACTGACTGGAGGCTTGCCCACGGCCGCTCAGGGGCTGGGCCGCATCGGCATCGGCATTGCGCCCAGCGACGGCAATCGCATGTATGCCCTGGTCGAAACCACCGGTGGCGGCGGACGCGGTGGCCGCGGCGGACGTGGCGGCGCGGGCGCGGCTGGTCGAGGCGCGGGTGCCGCGGATCCGGCTGAAGCCGCGGCGGGTGGCCCCGGGCTCTATCGCTCCGATGACGCCGGCGCTACCTGGAAGAGGGTCAACAGCGAGAATCGCATCTACGGGCGCGGATCGGATTTCGCCTGCGTACGCGTCGACCCGAAGAACAAGGACGTGATCTACGTCGCCAACACTACTACCTATCGGTCCACCGATGCGGGCGCCAGCTTCACGGCCATCAAGGGTGCGCCCGGCGGCGACGACTACCACACCGTCTGGATCAATCCGAAAAACCCCAACATTATTCTGCTGGCTGTCGACCAGGGCGCGACCATCAGCGTGAACTACGGCCGCACCTGGAGTTCCTGGTACAACCAGCCAACCGCGCAGTTTTATCACGTGATTACCGACAACCAGGCGCCCTACTGGGTCTATGGCGGGCAGCAGGAGAGCGGGTCGGCCGGCATAGCCAGCCGCGGCAACGACGGCCAGATCACTTTCCGCGAATGGCATCCGGTGGGCGCGGCGGAGTACGCCTACGTAGCGCCCGATCCGCTGAATCCCAACATCATTTACGGCGGCGGCATGGGCGGCAGCTCCATCACCCGTTGGAACCGCATCACGGGTGAAGTGCAGCAAATCGGGCCGCAGGGCACCTTCCGCCATCTGCGCACCTACCCGGTTTTGTTTTCGCCCAAAGACCCGCACGTGCTGTTCGTGGGATATCAATGTGTCGTGAAGACCAGCGATGGCGGCAAGACCTGGGAGACCATCAGCCCGGACCTTTCGCGCGAGTCCTACGAGGTCCCGGAGAGCGTCGCATCCTACGGTGACGCCGCCAAGGCCCAGGCGACTCGCCGCGGCGTGGTGTACGCCATCGGTCCCTCGCCGTTGGACGTCAATGCCATATGGGCGGGCACCGACGACGGGCTGATCCACGCGACTCGCGATGGTGGCAAGACCTGGAAGAACGTCACGCCGCCGGCCTTGAAGCCCTGGAGCAAAGTATCGCAACTGGATGCTTCGCACTTCGACGACCAGACGGTCTACGCGGCCATCAACAGTCTCCGCCTGGACGACCTGAAGCCGCATATTTTCCGCACGCACGATGGCGGGGCCACCTGGAATGAAATCGTACGAGGGTTGCCGGCGAGCCCCATCAACGTGGTGCGCGAGGACCCGGTCCGCAAGGGGCTGCTCTACGCCGGCAGCGAAACCGCGGTTTCGGTCTCTTTCAACGACGGCGACGATTGGCAGCCGCTGCGCCTGAACATGCCGGCCACCTCGATTCGCGACCTGGTGGTTCACGAAGAAGACCTGGTGGTGGGCACGCACGGGCGGAGTTTCTGGATTCTCGATGACATTTCCCCGCTGCGCGAGTTGACCGCTGCCATCGCCGGCGCCGACACGCACTTGTTTGCGCCGCGTCCGACATGGCGTTTCCCGCGCGACACCAACACCGACACGCCGCTGCCGCCCGAAGAGCCGGCCGGGAAGAATCCGCCGGACGGGGCGATCCTTTATTACTATCTGAAGTCCGCCGCGACCGGGGAGATGACGCTCGAGATCTTCGACGCGGCCGGCAAATCGGTGCGGCGCTTCTCGAGTGCGGATAAGGCGCCGCCGGTACCGGCGGACCTCAACGTCCCAACTTACTGGCTGCGGCCATTCCAGCCCCTTTCGCCGGAGGCGGGCATGCACCGCTTTATCTGGGACCTGCACGGGCCGGCCGGCGGCGGCGGACGGGGCGGCGGCCCCGCCATTTCGGCCATCTATATGGATACGCCCAACGGCGAGGGCCCGTGGCTCCCCGCCGGCAGTTATACCGTCAAACTAACCGTAGGGGACCAAACTTACACGCAGCCGCTGGTAGTCAAACCGGACCCGCGCAAGTGACCCGGCTTCGCACAGCCGCGACCGTCAGGGAGCGGAGCGCTCAAGGTATATAGTGCTTACTGGCCGGTGATCCAGTTAGTCACCAGGTTATAAGCGTTCACCGTTCCTATACCTGTGGCGAAGTTCCAGCCGACGGCGGCGCCGTACGCCGGGGCAAAGGAATCGCCGGCGGTAGAGAGCCCGCCGGTGGCGGATACGACACTGTGGCGGCCGCCTCTGCTGGTAGAGGCCGTGGAACCGAAGCAGTTCTGGTTTCCCGCGCAATTGACGGCATTGTCGCCTTGCGTGACGTTGTAGAAAACGCAGCCGCTGTCCACGGCACTTCCGTTGCTCGAGTTACAAATGGAAGAGCCGGCGGCGCCATATTCGCTGGCGGCAAGCTGGTAATAGACGTAGTTGGGATTGCCTTGCGCGCTGCCTGTGTTTTGGTTGACGAGGGCCTGAATGCCGGCCATGATCGGAGAGGCGAAGGACGTTCCACCGGCGCCCGCCCAGGTGCTGGGATCGCCCGTGCAGCGGGCTCCGCCGTTGCGCACGTCGGACCAGCACATCACGTAGTAGTGGCCCCACACGCCGTCGCCGGCGAACAGGGAAACGTCGGGGAGATCGCGAACGCCGTCGTTCGGAATGCCCGTCACGGCGGTTTGCCAGTCCGGTTTGGCATAGCCCTGGCACGTGCCGCTTACTACACCGGACGACGAGGGAGTGCCGGTGGCGCAGCCGCTGGGACCTCCGCTGCCGCCCACCACCTCTTGCAAGCTGTACTGGCGCGCCGCATTGCTGGCGCAGAAGCCGGCTGCGCCATAACTGATGGAATAGCCGAAGTAACCGCTCAGGAGCGAGCCGGCGCAGGAGTCATTCCAAGGAATCTCGGGGATATATGATACCGCCGAGCCATAAGCGGTGGAGTTAGCAGAGTTCCAATAGACGCTGTTGGTGTTAGCAACCGAGTCGCCGAAATCGGTACCGCCCACGGCGACGTTATAGGGTGTGGAGGCAAAGGCACTTACTCCGATTCCGTGGGTTGCCCCGGTGGCGCCGGCATCGCAACTGGCCGCGCCTTCATCCCCCGCCGCCACGAAAACGGAGACGCCTTCCGCCACCGCCTGTTGGAAGGTGGAGTTGTAGGCGGCGTTGGCCGACGCGCCGTTCCCGGCTTCGCATTCGCCATAGCTGATGCTCATGATAGCGGGCGGGCCGGCGGCGGAGTTCAGGAGATTCTGCATGGCGATCAGTCCGCCGAAGGTGGTGCGGGTGCTGGCACACGTGGCCACCATGATGTTAGCGGCCGGTGCGGCGGCACTGGCCCATTCGGCGTCCAGGATGGATTCACCATCGTCGCCGGCTACCACGCCGGGGGCCAGGCAGTTGCTGGCGCCGCTGGCCGGAGCCGGGTGAACGGTCGTGAGCGTGCCGGATGCGTATTGCGCAAGGCCGAACGTGGAGCGGAAGGTGCCCCAATCGGCGGTGCTGTAGAGGTCGCTGTCTTCGAGCACCGCGATGGTCTGACCCTGTCCGGCGGTGCCGGCGGCGAATAGCGGGTTGAGGTTGTAGATGGTGGCGAGATCGGCCGGGGAGAGAGCCTGGATGGGGTTTCCGCCGGAAGAGAAGGTGAAGTCGGCGTGCGCTCTCTTCATGGCGCGCGGCTGGAAGTCATGCAGGGAAACCACGCCGGCTATCGCGGACGCCAGGGCTTCGGGGATCTGCGGATCGCTCATGTTGGCCACGTGGCGGCTGCCATTGACATCGAGATAGTGAATGGCGGTATGGAAGGCGGAGCGCACCTGGCCGGCGGTGCCGGAGAAATCGATCAACATTCCGCTCGGATAGACCACGTTGATCTGGAAACCGTGCGACTGGAGCCAATCGGTGACGGTGCTGACGTCCGCCTGCGCGGGGCCGAAGGCCTGTCCGAATTCCGCCGCTTTGAGCCAACGATGGTAGTTGGGAGACTTGGGATTGTGCAGCGAGTCGATCAACTGCCGCAGGGCCGTTTCCTGCTCGGCTGGCCGTTGCATCTGGAGCAGCATGTGTTCCATGGAGAGGCTGTCGGGGACCGGGCCGGCGTCGTTCTCCGCGGTGGCTTGCGGCCGGGTATTGCCCGCCAGACGGTGCAGGACGTTCTCATTGATCGGTTGCGTAATGAGCACGCGCTCGCCGCGGCTTTGCGCCGTGAGGCTGAGGGGGAAGGCGAACAGAAAAGCCAATACGGGGACGGTGAGGGCGGCGACGCCCAATCTCTTGCGCATAAGTCTCCTCTTTGCTTGAAGTGCTCCTGCAGGACGTCAGGCGCTCTCAAGTACTATGGACGCGGGATGGGCGCTCGGGGTTTACAACGATTTTTCGGCAAAGCGTACGTGGTATGATGGCGCGCGAAACCTATGCGGCGATACATGATGTTTACGATCCTTCCGATTCTCTGTTGGAGTGCGGCGGCCCAGCCGCAACCGGCCGTCCGGCCTATCGTGCTGCACGCCGCACGGCTGCTGGATGTGGAGACCGGACGAATGCTCGCACCCGGCGAGGTCCTGGTGGTGAGCGAGCGGATCTCCGAAGCCGGCACTTCCGTGACCCATCCCGCGGGTGCGGAGATCATCGACTTAGGCGACCGGACGTTGCTGCCCGGATTGATCGATGCCCACGTCCATCTGTTCCTGCATCCCGGCGCGGAGGATTTGCAGACCGTGCAGGAGTCCGTGCCGCAGCGCACCCTGACGGCGGTACTGGCGGCGCGCGACGATCTGATGGCGGGCTTCACGGCGGAGCGCGACATGGGAACCGAAGGCGCCGGTTCGGCCGACACGGCGGTCCGGAACGCCATCGACCAGGGGCTGTTTCCAGGGCCGCGGCTGCGCATCAGCGGCAACGCCATCGACATTCTGGGCGGGCACGAGGATGCCATCGGTTACAATCCCGAGCAGCGCGTGCTCCCCAACGCCACCCAAGCCAACAATGCGGCTGAACTGGTGGCCGCGATTCGCCAGCAACTGAAAGAAGGCGCCGATTTCATCAAGATCTACGAAACCGGCAAGGATTCGCTGCTGGGCGGCCGTTTCTCGACGCCGTTCCAGTTCACCGCGGAGGAGATGGACGCCGCCGTGCGCGAGGCGGCCCGCGTGGGGAAACGCGTGGCCGTACATGCCACCGGCGAGCCGGGCACGCTTTACGCGGCGCAGGCGGGAGTGGTTTCCATCGACCATGCTTTCCAACTCAGCGACGCCACCATGAAGCTGATGCGCGAGAAGCGGATTTTCGCGGTCCCCACTTTCGCCATCTTCGAGTATTTCGCGGAGCATGCCGCGACGCCTGCCGAAGGCGCACTCGAGCGCCAGATGTTGGACTACCACGCGGAGGAGTTCCGCAAACAGATGGCGGCGGGTGTGCCCGTCGCCATGGGCTCCGACGTCGGCCCCTTCCCGCACGGCACGCAGGCGCGGGAGTTCGTGCTGATGGTGCAGTTCGGCATGACGCCGCTGGCGGCCATCCGGGCCGGCACCGTGAACGGCGCGAAACTGCTGGGTTGGGAGGGGCAGATCGGCGTGCTCAAGGCCGGTTTTCTGGCGGATATCGCGGCGGTATCAGGGAACCCTTTGCAGGACATCGCAACGTTACAGAAAGTGTCGTTTGTGATGAAGGGCGGCACGATCTACCGGCGGCCCTGAGGTCGCTGCCGGTGTAGTGCGGCAAGCAGATTAACGATGACCGCAATGTAGTAGGCTGGACCCAGGATGGTTGGAGTGACTGGCGCCGGTTTCAAAGGACGAATTGAGGACAACATGACACGCCGCATCGGGTACAAACTGGATTCTCCGAAGAAACTGTTGTTGGCGGCGGCAATCGCGGGATCGTTGGCAGTCGGGATTGTGAATGCTCCATGGCTTCGCGCGCAAGAGCCGCATACGAAGCCGCTGGCCTTCGAGGTGGTGTCCATCAAGCGGGTCATCCTGCCGCCCGGACAGACGATCTTCCAATTGAGGAACTCCGACCCCTCCAAGAGAAACCTGACCTCGGTGGGCAACCGGTTCACCCTCAGAAGATTCACCTTGAACGACCTTATCGTGAACGCGTATGACGTGGAGGCTTACCAGATCTTGGGTCTGCCGGCATGGGGAAAGCCAGGCGAAGAGATCTACGATGTGATTGCCAAGGCGGAGGGTGAAGCCTCTCCCACCTCGAACCAGTTGCGGCTCATGCTGCAGACGCTCTTGGCCGACCGATTTCAACTCAAGCTGCACCGTGAGACCAGGGAGCTGCCGCTGTACTATCTGGTGACCGGAAAGAATGGGCTGAAGATGAAAGAGATCGCCGGCGAAACCCAGCCGCCCGCGCCCCCCCAACCAGCCACCAAGGCCGGGCGGTCCGCCGCCGTCCGTCCGGTTGACAGCACTTTCGGTGCAACCGGCGCCGCCGAGGGACGGGTCATCAAGGGTGGCATCGGCGGACTGATCATGCTGATCTCCCTCTACCTGGATCACCCCCTAATCGATAAGACCGGTCTTACCGGAACCTACGAATACACCTGGGAGCAGCAAGCGTTGCTGGACGAGATTAAGGAGTCGGGACGCCCAGCCCCATCCATCTTCCAGACAGTGGAGAGGCTGGGCCTGAAGCTGGAAGCCAGGAAGGGTCCGTTGGAGGTGTTGGTGATCGATCGGGCGGAAAGACCGTCGGAGAACTAGACTATAGACTAGCGAGGTGCGTTAGTGTAGTGCGTCGCAAGTATCGCTGCGTATCGGAAGGCGCTGCAAAGCGGGGACCGGCTCGAATTTCGCCGCTCTTGAGGCTGTCAGCCTGCCCCACATGGAAAGAATTTGTGCCTGCCGTCGTCGCACTACGGGCGCCGGTAGAACTCGCGGATGCGGGCTGCCACCTGCTCCACGGCGGATTCCGGCATGTAGGGCCACAAGGGCAACGACAGAATCTGGCGGCAGGCGCGTTCGGCGATGGGTAGATCGCCGCGCTTCGCTCCGCAATGCCTGAAAGCCGGCTGCAGGTGCAGCGGCACGGGATAGTGAACGCCGGTCGAGATGCCGTGTTGCGCCAGGTATTGGCGCAGGCGGTCGCGGCGGGGCGCCCGGGCGACGTATAAATGGCAAACGGAATCCGGGGTGCGCGCGACCGGACGGAGCGGGCCGCACGCGGCAAGGGCCTGGTCGTAGAGTGCGGCGAGGCGGGCGCGCCGGGCATTCCACTCGGCGAGTTTGGGCAGGAACGCGCGCAGGTAGCAGGCCTGCATTTCGTCGAGGCGCGTGTTGAGCGCGCGGATGCGGCTGCTCTGATCGCTCCGGCGGCCGCCATCGCGCAGCAGGCGAAGTTGGTGCGCGACGGAGCGCGAATCCGTGAGCACGGCCCCACCATCTCCCAGGCACGGCAGGTTCTTGGTGGGATAGAAACTGTATGCCACCGCCCGGGAGAAGCCCGTGAAGGGGCGGCCGTCCCACTGCGCTCCGTGAGCCTGGCAGGCATCCTGCAGCAGCGCGATGCCGCGCCGGCGCGCCAGTCTCGAAAGTTCGGCGAGCGAGGCAGGCTGGCCGTAAAGATGGACGGCTAGGAGCGCGGCGGTGCGCTTGCGGAGGCGTAATTCCGCGTCTTGAGGATCGAGCAGCAGGGAATCGGGCAGCACGTCGGCGAAGCGCGGCTGGCATCCGGCGGCGAGCACGGCTTGCGCGGTAAAGGGCGAAGTGAGCGCGGGAACAACGATCTCCGACCCGCTTTCACCGAGGCCGGCGGCGCGCAGCGAGAGCTCGATGGCGGCTGTGCCGGAGCCAACCGCCACGGCGTAGCCGGCGCCAAAAGATTCAGCCAGCGCCTGTTCGAAGGCCGCGACCTGTTCGCCCAGCACGAACTGCATGCGGTCGAACAGAGCTTCGAGGTTGGCGCGCCAGGCCGGTTCGGTGGCCGCCAGGAGCGGCCGCAAATCCACCATCGGGAGGTTCATTGCAGGATCACCAGCCTTATCCACAACCGGAGCAGTTGCGCGAACGTGACCGCCAGCGAGCGCAGGCGGAAGAACTGCGACCTTCCATGCAGCCTGGGATAGTGGTGCACTCCGATCTCCGCCACCAGCCAGCCGCTCAATTCCAATTTGCGCACCAGTTCGACGCAGATGGTTCCGCTGGTCGAGGTGAGGTGAATGCGATCGAGCAGCTCGCGGCGAATCAGACGGTAGTCGCAGTCGATGTCGCGAATCCGAATGCGGAAGAGCAGGCGCGCGCAGAAATTGTAAACGTTGCCGATCCAGATGCGGTGGGCCGGGTCGTGGCGCTCCAGCTTGTAGCCGTTGACGAGCCCGATTTCAGGCGTCACCAGCTCGAGCAGGCGGGGCAATTCGCCGACGTCATACTGGCCGTCGCCATCCGTATAGAAAACAAATTCCCGGGTGGCTGTGGCGAAGCCCGTGCGGAGCGCGCGGCCATACCCCCGGTTTTCCGGATGGGTCTCGACGCGCAGGCGGGGCGCGAACTTGCGGCTCAATTGGTCGAGCACGGCGCCGGTATCGTCGCAGCTTCCATCGTTGACCACGACCACTTCATAATCCGCCACGTGCTGCTCCAGGACCGCGAAAGTCTTGCGGATCAGCGCCGGCAGCGACGGGGCGTCGTTATACGCCGGGAAAAACACGCTCAACGATGGAAACTTGGCCGCCTCCATTTAAGTTATCTTCTCACCGATCAGGAGCAGAGATTGACCGGCGGCAAAGCCGCGGCCGGCGCCGATCCAGGTCGATTCCAGGGCCAGTGGCGCGTGGAGCAGGCGATCCAGCCAGGGCGCCACCGGGGCCAGTCCGGTGGAGGGCGGTTGGCGCATGAGGGGCTCCCAGATGCGGAACTTGGCGAACGCCACGGGCATGAGCAGCGAGTTGGCGTAGGTGCAGCGGCGGATGCGCAGGCCGGCGCCTTCGAAGAGATTCATGAGGCGCCGGCGCGTGAAACGCTGGTGCTCCGAAATAAACTCGGAATGGCGGCTGTGTAAGCTGTCGAGAGCGGAGGTTCGCAAGGCCAGCGTCCCGCCGGGGGCGAGGACGCGGGTCAGTTCGGCGGCGGCGCGCGCTTCTTCTCCGCGCGGAAGGCAGGCCAGGACGTCGACCGAAAGCACGAGGTCGAAGATTCCATCGGGGAAGGGCAGCCGGGTGGTATCGCCCTGTACCGCACGCTCGACCCCTATTTCGCGGGCGTAGCGGAGGCCGTCCCAACTGATGTCCATGGGCACGACGGGCCAGTGGCGCTGGTTCTGCATGAGCGAGGAAAGGTAACCGGTGCCACAGCCGGCTTCCAGCGCGCGGCCGATTTTGCGGCCGGCCAGTTGACGGTCCAGGAAGCGCAAGAAGATCTCGCGCATTCCCCGATACCACCAGAAATCGCGCTCGCAGTTTCGAATGTTGGCGAATTCCGCCGGGTTCATGCAGCCGCTCATGCGGCTGGCACGGCTTGACCGAGGACCGGGACCTCGAGAGCACACTCGGGCTTCCAATCTTCGGCCCGAAGGTAGTGAAGGAACTCGCGCTGGAAGTACTCCAGGGTCTTTTGAATTCCCGGTTCGAAGGCCACGGCCGGCTGCCAGCCAAGTTCCGTGCGGATGAGAGTCGAATCGCTCGAGTAGCTGCCGATATCGATGCCTTTTTGCTCCTCGGGAAACGGCCCGAAGACGGGGCCGGCCATGCCCACCGCGGAGCTGATGATGGAGGCGATCTGCGCCAGGGGCAGTGTGCCCTCGCCGCCAACGTTCCAGAGGCGCGAGTGCGGAGCCGGCGAGGCGCCGGCCAGCAGAAAGGCGTCGACGGCGTCATCCACATATACGGGGTCGCGCAACTGGCGGCCATCGCCGAACACTTCGATCGGCTGGCGCAACAGGGCGCGGCGCACAAAATTGCCGAGGAAGCCCTGGCACGTGAGATGGAGCGCCATGCGCGGGCCGTACACATTCGTGAGGCAGAGCACGCGGCCGTCGATGCGGCCCAGGGAGCTCCACAGCAGATGATAGGCGGTGGCGGCGTACTTATGGATGCCGTTGAAATCCACGGGCTGAACGGGATGGCATTCGTCCACCGGCAGATACTTAGGTGCGCCGTAAATCTGGCGCGTGCTGGCGTAGACCACGCGCACGCCGGGCGCCTGCCGGGCGCATTCGTCCAGAAAACGGAGCTGGGCGGTCGAGTTCAGCGCGGCGTCGCGGCAGGGCCTGCGCATGCTGTGGATGTGACTGACCTCGCCGGCTAGGTTGAAGATGACAGCGCAGCCGCGGATTTCGGCGGCGAAGGCAGTGGCGTCGGCAATATCGGCTATGATGATGCGCAAATCTCCGCCGGCCGCCGCGACGTTATGCTGATTCGCCCCGCAGCCCGGCACGGCAGAATCCACCACCGTGACGCGGGCGCCAGCCCGCGCCAGCCGCAGAGCCAGGTTACTTCCAATGAAACCCAACCCTCCGGTGACCAGAACCTTGGAATTCCTGTAATCGGAGACGACCTTCTCCGCTGGTAAACCCAACCGTTCGATGAATTATTTGTATCGCATGGCACATCGTTCCGCAACTCCGAAGGAGCCGCCGGGGTGATTTCGGCGCCAGGTTCCCATCGCCCTCCGGCTCCCTTCGCTCCCTAACCGTCGCGGCTCGCTGCTGAGGTGTCAACGCTGGGGGCGGGCGTTTCTAAAGCGCGTAAGGAGCGGATTTCCGATGCGAGCCGCGACTTGTCGCTCGACCGCAAGGGAGCGGAGGGCCGGAACACGCAACACTTCTGTGTGGTGCACGAAGAGCCGGCTTCTTATGGGCCGGGCGGCGCAGCGGTTTCCGGGGTCCGCGGCGCGTCCTGCGCCATACGCTCGAAGACTCCGCGGGCGGCTCGTTGGGCGGCCACCTTCTTGGTCCGGCCGTCGGCCTGGCCGGTCCAGTCTTTGCCGACACGCACTTCCACGGTGAAAGTCTTGGAGTGCTCGGGGCCGCGTTCGCGGACCACGGTATAGCGCGGCGCCGGAAGTTGGCGGGCCTGAGCCAGCTCCTGGAGTGCGCTTTTGAAGTTGGTGATGGCGGGCTGGATGTCGGTGCCCGCATCCTCGTCGCCGGAGAATGGCGCATCCAGCACGTGCGCGGCGACGAAACTGCGGACGGCTTCGGCGCCGCCGTCCAGGTAGATGGCCGCGATGAGGGCTTCCAGGCCATCCACCAGCAGCGTTTTCTTGTCGCGGCCGCCGCTCATTTCCTCGCTGCGGCCCAGTTCGAGATAGCTGCCGAGGTCCAGCCGCCGCGCCACCCCGTGAAGGTGCGCGGCACTCACCAGGTGGGCTTTGAGCTGCGAGAGTTCGCCTTCGCGAGACTCGGGGTAGCGGCGCACCAGAGCTTCGGAAATGAGGAACCCGAGGATCGAATCGCCCAGGAATTCCAACTGCTCGTTGTCGTTCTGCGGAGAGCTGAGCCCCCCGTGCGCTTCGTTGGCGGCGGAGCTGTGAGTCAGCGCGCGGCGCACCAATTCCGGGCCCGAGAACCGGTAGTTGATCCGGGATTCCAGCGATTCCAGCTCCGCGCGCATGAAAGGGAGCGGTACTACTTCTTGCCCTTGGCCGCGACGGCGGCGTTCTTGAGGTTGGTGACCACGCCCTTGATGGTCGGATGCAGGTCGGGTTTCGCCAGGAGCTTGTCGCAGATGGCGATCGCCTCGTCATTGTTGCCGGCCGACAGATAAACCGAGGCCAGACGGGTGTAGTAAGCGTCTTGCGGGTCGCCCTCTACGGCCGTTTTGAATTCGGTGATGCCGGCGTCCCAGTCCTTGCGCACCATGGCGAGGATGCCGAGGCCGTTGTGAGCCTCGGCGATCGTGTATTTCTTGTACTCGGCCCACTGGTCGTCGGAGAGTTGGGGATTCGGCTTGGGGGCGGTCTTCACGACCTCGATGGTGTCGTTCAAGTACTTGGTGGCGGCGTTGAGCTTGTCCTGGCGATCGAGGTCGTGGTCGCCGATGTGGCTGCCGATGACTTCACCCAACAGCAACATCATCGAGTAGGACTTGGGATTCGCCTGGAGCGCCTGTTGGCCGTAGACCTGGGCGTGTTCAGCGTCGCCCTTCATCTGATAGGCCTTGGCTTCCATGCTGAGGGCCCATTCCCTGTAATCGGTATCGGTGAATTTCGTGACCAGATCGTTGGCGGCTTTGATCATCGCATCGGGGTTGTTGCTTTGCCCGGCCGATTGCAATGCCATGACCGCCTGGCCTTCCGCCGGTGACTTCGGTGAGGGCGCCTTCGGCTGGGCCGGTGCTGCCTGGGGAGCAGCCAGGGCCGCGAAACCGGTCGCCAAAGCCAGGATACCGGTGAGAATTATACGTTTCATTGCAAAACTCCTTAAAGTTTCCTAATTACTTCGAAATCTGTTGCAGGCCTTTTTGCGCCTCGGTGCGCGCCAGGTCTGTGGCGCCTTCCACTTTCAAAGCATCCTGGAAGCAGATGGCCGCTTTTTCGCGCTCGCCCACTTCCAATTTCAGTTTTCCCAGGTAAACCAAGGCCCAGGCGTGGATGGATGCCTCGGGTTCCAGTTCCAGCGTCTGTTCCAGGAGCGTTTCGGCGTCGTCCGGATTGTCCTGCGCCAGCGCGATGCGCGCCAGTCCGTAATACCCCGCGGCCTGCTCGGACTTTCTCATGGCCTGCTGGATGGCCTGCTGGAAAAGCTTCTCGGCTTTTTCCCATTCCTTGTCTTTGAGCAACTGCTCCGCGCTCTGGAGTGTTTCGAACACCGGCGGCGTGGCGGGCGGAGGCGGTGTCGCGGGCGCGGCAGGCGGCGCCGCTTCGGGCTTGTTGAACTGCACCGAGGTCAGGCGCGTGTCCTCTTTATAGAGGTCGATGGCCTGCACCATGCTGGTGTAGTAGAGAGCCATGGTCAGCTCCTGCTTTTCGTAAGCCTGCAGGGCTTCGAAGAAGTAGGGAGCCAGAATATAGCCTTCGCGCAATGCGTCCTGGACGGCTTGCGGTTTATGGTCCATGCGGGCTTGGACGGCGCGCACCAGCGATCCCGTGGTGAGCAGCAGGAAATCCTGTTTGTACGCGTCGCCCAGCATGCGGGCACGCTGGGCATGTTCCGCCAGCGGTTTCTTGCGGTTCAAGATCTCCTCATTGCGTGTCGCCAGCGGATCCAGCAGGTAGTAGAGGTAGGCCTGGCGGACTTCGGCGACGCGCGGCGCGGCCGATGGCGTCACCACGATCGTGTACTCGTTGCCATAGCTGCGCGAATGAACCTGGTTGGGCGCGGCCAGCGGCTCCACGAAGATCTGAAAGTGGCGGCCCCGAAAACCGGAAGTCTGCTGGCGCAGGTAAGCGTTGATCTGCAAAACGGCTTCGCTGACGGGCGCGTGATAAGACGCGATCATCTGGTCGATGGCGGGCTGCGCGCCGGCCCACAGTTCTTGGATGCCGGCTTCCTTATAAAACGCCGCCAGCAGCGGCGAGAGCGCGAGCAGCGGAGTGACATCGGGCGGGATGTCCACTTCGCGTATTTTGACGGCGAAATCCGGCGGGCCGCCGGCGGTGAGCGCGAAGGAGATGTACTGGCTGAGTTCGGCGGTATCGTTGGTCCGATGGTGCTGCTCAAAAAAGACTTTCAGGGCGGGCAGGGAGGGAATATCACGTTTAGCGAGTTCCGCGCGAATGGCGGCGCGAAGCGGGTTGTTATTGGGGGAAGCCAGACCGGCGTCGTATCCGGCTGCATTGATGGCGGCCATGACGGTGAAAAGCGTCTGGCTGGCGTCGAGTTGTCCCTGTTCGGCGGGGGTGGCACGAGCCGACAGGGCTATCGCCAGAATGGCTGGAAGAACTAACCGATGCAACGAAATCCGCCTTCGAAAAACCCAGTTTAGCGTACTTGCGCGGGCCAATGGCCGCGATGAGGACGAGCTTGGATCCCGACGAGTGCCGGCGCCCGCTGGAGTCATAACACGTGGTAGTAGCCCGCGCGCAGCAGCACTTCGACGGGGAGCCCGAAGACCGCTGACAGTGTGGCGGCGTCCAGCACCCGCTCCTTTGGCCCGTCGCGATAAATGCGGCCGCCGCGGATCGCGACTACGCGCCCGATCTCCGGAATGATGTCGGGCAGGTGGTGCGTCACCATCAGAAGGCTGATTCCGGCGCGCGCCAGTTTGCGCAGAACCTCGCGCAGTTCGTGGGTGGCGTGGAGGTCCAGGCTGGAAGTCGGCTCGTCAAAGATCAGGGCTTGGGGGTCGTGGACCAGCGCGCGGCCGATCAGGATGCGGCGCGCTTCGCCGCTCGACATCTCATTGGTGTTGCGCGCGGCCAGGTGGGAGATCTCGAGCAGATCCAGGATGGCGTGCGCCTTTTCTTCCATCTGCGGCGTCACCTCGTGGTTTGGCCAGATGCCGACGCTGCCGAAAAAGCCCGAAAGCACGATCTCGTAGCCGGAATAATCGCGCGTGCACATCTGCACCCAGTCGTTGGAGACAATGCCCAGGTGATGGCGGAGGTCGAAAATGTGCCAGCGGTCGCGGCCCAGGATGCGCAGCCGCCACGGCTCGGGCTTGATGGAGGGGTAGAGCTCGCGCGTAATCAGTTTGATGAGCGTGGATTTGCCCGAGCCGTTGGGGCCGAGGATGGCGGCGTGCTCACCTTGCGCGATGGTGAGCGTGACGCCGTCGAGCACCACGCGCCCGCCGCGTTGCACGGTAATGTTTTGGAAATCGATGAGAGGGATGGACGGAGTCAACTCTCTATCTTATCCGGCTATCTTATCCAGCAGGCTGCCGTCCGGCCCGATCAGTCTCACCACCATGCCAAGTGTGCCGTCGGCGTGGGTCGAGCAGCTCAGGCACGGATCGTACGCGCGCACCACGGCCGAGACGCGGTTCAGCATGCCCTCTTTGAGTTGTGTGCCGTCCACGAAGCGCCTGGCCACTTGCGCCACGCTGGCGTTGATGGCCAGGTTGTTGTGACCGGTGGCGACAATCAGGTTGACCCATTTGATGGCGCCGGTTTCGTCCACCTTGTAATGGTGGATCAGCACGCCGCGCGGCGCCTCGATCATGCCGGCGCCTTCCAGGCAATTCACCGCGGCGTGAGAGCGAACGTGTGGATTGAGGATGTCCGGATCGTTCAGCAGGAGCTCGATCTTTTCCAGCGCGTGCAGCAGCTCGATCAGGCGCGCGTAGTGGTAGTGGAACGCGCTGTGAGCCGGCGTGCCGCAGCGCTGGCGGAACTCGGCCAGCTCGCGGTCCGCCTCGGGAGTGTTGCAGGCATCGGCCACGTTGAGGCGGGCCAGCGGCCCCACGCGGTAGACGCCCGCGGGATAACCGATGGGTTTGAAGTAAGGCGCCTTGAGGTAGGAATCCTTGAGCGCGGCTTCGCCAATGAATTGGCCGTAATCGCGCGCGCGGATGTCGGTGGCCACAATCTTGCCCTCGGCGTCTTTGAATTGCAGGAGACCGTCGTACCACTGCAGGCCGCCGCCATCGTCCACCATACCCGCGTACATCGTGGGGGCGGTGCCGAAGCTGGCGATTTCTTCGTCGAAGCGGTCCAGGATGCCTTTAAAGAACTCGAGTGTGCGCAAGGCCATGGAGCGGGCGGCCGGCAAGCCGGCCAGAATGCGATCGCGCACTTCCGCGGCCAGCGGCGCGTTGACGCCGCCGGGGACGATCCACGACGCGTGGATGCGCTCCTTGGCGAGGCCCTCGATGATTGCCTGTCCGAACTTGCGGAGCTCGACGCCGCTTCTGGCGGCGTCGGGATTTTCCTCGATCAGCCCGAAGACGTTGCGCCGCGCCGGGTCGGAGTCGAAGCCCAACAGGAAATCGGGCGCCGATAAATGGAAAAAGCTAAGCGCGTGGGATTGCACGAACTGTCCGCAGTGAACCAGTTCGCGCAGTCTCGTGCCGGCCTCCGGTGGCGCCACCGTCATAATGGCGTCGCAGGCCTTGGCGGAAGCCAGCAGGTGGCTCACCGGACAGATGCCGCAGATGCGGGCGGTGATGGACGGCATCTCGTAATAGGGGCGGCCCTCGGTGAATTTCTCGAATCCGCGCACCTGGGTGACATGGAAATGCGTATCGGCGACACGGCCGTCGTCATCCAGGTAGATGTCGATTTTGGCATGGCCCTCGATGCGCGTGACCGGGTCGATGGTGATTTTCTTCATAGCAATTCCTGCTTTGTGCTTTGCGCTGGTGGGGCAGGATGGTATCCTGCGCACCGATTGTCAATCGGTGCAGCCGGGCGCCGCCCGGCCGGCTTTCGCGGAGTACCAACGTGCATTTTTGAAACAATGTGCTTAGCCAAACTTCACCTTGGAACTCAGGTCCGGCATGCGGCCTTCGAGCAGTTCGTTCAGGACGAAGAGAATCGACTTGGCGGGCGGCGGACAACCGGGGACTTCGATGTCCACCTTGACCACCTCGTGCACCGGCACCGCCATGCGGAGCAAGGCCGGAACGCCTTCGTGAGGAACGCCGGGAGTTTGCTGGACGCCATCGATGTAAATGCGTTCGAGCATCTTGCGCGTGAGCAGCGGGTTCCGCATGGCGGGAACGTTGCCGGTGACGGCGCAATCGCCCAGCGCCACCACCAGTTTGCTGCGCAGCCGGATGGTGCGGATCTTTTCCAGATCGTCCTGAGAACTGACGGCGCCTTCCACCAGCGTGACGTCGACGGCCTTCGGAAACTCCTGCGCATCCACCAGCGGGCCGTAGACCACGTCGGCTTTCTTGGCCACGGCGAGAATCGCTTCGTCCATATCGAGCAGCGACATGTGGCAGCCGGAACAGCCGTCCAGCCACACCGTGGCGAGCCGGACCTTTTTCATGAGTGGCCTCCGCGCTTTCCGGCCAGGCGGGTCACTCTGTCGCCCTGCTTGACCATCTCCTCCACCGCGCAACCTTTCTCGGCCAGCGCGCCGGTGGGGCAAACCTGCACGCACTTGCCACAGTTGGTGCAATTCCTGGACTGTCCCCACGGCCAGTTCATGCCGCACACCACCATGGAACGAATGCCGCGCCGGGCGATGTCCCAAACGTTGGCGCCCTCCACTTCGGCGCACACGCGCACGCAGCGTGTACAGAGAATGCAGCGGTTGTGATCCAGCACGTAGCGCGGGTGCGAGACGTCCACGGCCAGCTTGGGAAACGCGTACGGATACCGTACGCTGGTCACGCCCAGGCGCTGCGCGATGGACTGCAGCTCGCAGTGGTTGTTGGAAACGCACACCGCGCAAATGTGGTTCCGTTCGGAGAACAGGAACTCGAGCGCGATACGCCGGTAGTGTTTGAGCTTTTCCGAATTGGTGGTGACGCTCATGCCATCCTGCACCGGGGTGGTGCAGGCCGGCAACAGGCGGTTGACGCCGGACACTTCCACGATGCACAGGCGGCATGCCCCCACCGGCGAAATGTTCTCCAGCCAGCAGAGCGTGGGGATATACTTGCCGCCGGCTCGCGCCACTTGCAGAATCGTCTGGCCTTCACGCGCGGCGACGTATTCGCCGTCGATTCGAATTGAGATCTTGTCAGGCAAGCGAGCTCTCCTAATCGGCTAATGGTGATCCTTGATGTCGCACCTCAGGCAGCGGCTGGCTTCGTCCAGGGCGTCGTCGGCCGAAAGCCCGATCGTGGCTTCGACGAAACTTTCGGCGCGTTCCCCGGAGGGGAGTTCGCCGGCCCGGTGCCGCGGGCTTTCGCTGGGCTGTGGCGGGGCGACGTTGCTGTAAGTGAACTGGGGTCCGATGCTCTCCCATCGCCCGGAGCCCATGAGGCGCTTGTCGATGGTGCGCGCGGCCTTCTTGCCGTAGCCCATGGCATTGCAAACGTTGGATGCGCCGCTGATGAGGTCGCCGCCGGCGTAGAACTTGGCGCGGCTGGTTTCCAGGGTGTAGCGATCCACTTCCAGGGTGCCATCCTCCTTGATGCGCAGACCGGAGGCGCGGGCGAAGTCGGGGTCGACCACCTCTCCCACCGCCAGGATCACGGTGTCGCAGTGGATGCGGATGATTTCCTCGGTCGGCACCGGGCGGCGGCGGCCCGAAGAGTCGAACTCGCCGAGTTTGGTCTTGACCAGCTCGACGGCCTTGACGTTGCCCGCTTCGTCGCCCACGATGCGGTGCGGCGTAGCCAGGAACTGGAATTTAGCGCCTTCCTGTTGGGCGGCGTCGGTTTCTTCGCGGATGGCCGGCATGTCTTTCCGCTCGCGGCGATAGATCACGGTGACCTCGGCGCCCTTGCGCAACGCGGTGCGGGCCGAATCGATGGCGGCGTTGCCGCCGCCGATTACGGCGACTTTGCGGCCCAATTGCACAGGCCCTTCCTTGGCCACGGCTTCCAGCAAAAGAAGCGCCGGCAAAACGCCTTTCAGCTCCGTTCCGGGCAGAGAGACCCACGATTCCTTCCAGGTGCCGATGGCCAGGAAGACCGCGTTGTACTGGTTATCCAGATCGCTGAGAGTGATGTCGGCGCCCACCGTCACACCGCATTGGAACTTCACGCCGATGCGGCCGATCAACTCTACTTCGCGACGGACCACGTGGCGGGGCAACCGGTACTCGGGAAGCGCGTAGCGCAGCATTCCGCCGGGCTCCGCATTGGATTCGTAGACCGTCACTTCATGTCCCAGGAGCGTCAGATAGAATGCCGCCGCCAGGCCGGTGGGGCCTCCGCCTACCACCGCCACTTTTCGATCGGTGGGCGGGAGCTTGCGCGCGGCGATGCGCTCCACCAACGCATCGAACCGGTCCGACTGGTAGATCGCGTCCGCAATGTAGCGGTGGACTTCGCGCATGTTCACGGATTCGTCGAGCGAGCGGCGCCGGCAGCGGTTCTCGCAGGGATGCTGGCAGACGCGGCCGGTGGAGGCCGGCAGCGGATTGTCGAGCACCACCGCTTCGAAGGCGTCTTCCAGGCGGCCTTCCTGGTAGAGTTGCAGGAACCGCGGAATATTCATGTGGAGCGGGCAACTGTTCTCGCAGGGGGAGAGCGCCAGTTCTTCGCACACGCCCGCGCGGCAGCGCTTGGCGCGGATGTGATCCTCGAATTCGTGGCGGAAGTGCCGCATGGTGGTGAGCAGCGGATTGGGCGCGCTCTGGCCCAGCCCGCACAATGAGGTGTCGCGGATCATCCGGCCCATCTCGTCGAGCCGGTCGAGGTCGGTTTCGGTGGCCCGGCCGCGCGTGAAGGAATTCAGAATGCGCAGCGACTTGTCGAGCCCCACGCGGCACGGAACACACTTGCCGCACGATTCGGCATGGGTGAATTCGATGAAGTAGCGGGCCACGTCCACCATGCAGTTGTCTTCGTCCATGACCACGATGCCGCCCGACCCCATGATCGAGCCGAGTTGCGCGAGGGTTTCGTAATCCACCGCCGTGTCGAACATTTCCTGGGGAATGCAGCCGCCCGAAGGGCCGCCGGTTTACACGGCCTTCACGTGTTTTCCGCGGGGGCCCCCTTCGCCGATATCGTAAATGAACGTCTTGAGCGGGGTGCCCATGGGCACCTCCACCAGGCCGGTGTTGGTGATCTTGCCCACCAGCGAGAAGACCTTGGTGCCGGCGCTCTTGGCGCTGCCGGTTTCACTAAACCAGGCGGGACCTTTGGAGACGATCGGCGCCACGTTGTACCAGGTTTCGACGTTGTTGATGTTGGTGGGCTGCCGCCAGAGTCCTTCCTGCGCGGGGAAGGGCGGCCGCGGGCGGGGCCGGCCGGCGTAGTCTTCGAGCGATGCGATGAGCGCGGTTTCTTCGCCGCATACGAAGGCGCCGGCGCCTTCCACCAGGTGGATATCGAACTTGAAGCCGCGTCCGAAGATGTTGTCCCCCAGGACGCCGGACTGGCGCGCCTGTTCGATGGCGCGGTTGAGCCGGTGCACGGCCAGCGGATACTCCGCTCGCACATAGATGATGCCCTCGCTCGCGCCCATCACGTAGCCGCCGATGATCATGCCTTCCAGCAGCGAGTGCGGGTCACTCTCGATTTCGTTGCGGTTCATGTAGGCGCCGGGGTCGCCTTCGTCGGCATTGCAGATGACGAACTTCCGCTCTGAAACCGCCTTGCGCAGAAACTCCCATTTGAGCCCGGTGAGGAAGCCCGCGCCGCCGCGGCCGCGCAGCTTCGAAGCTTTGAGCTGCTCGATCACCATTTCCGGGTGGGCGTCGATCAGCACCTTGTAAAGCGATTGATAGCCGCCGACCGCGATGTACTCTTCGATATCGTCCGGGCTGATCAGCCCGCAGTTTCGCAAGACAATTTTTTTTTGCGGCTTGAAGAAGGGAATCTCCTGCCAGGAGGGAATCTTTGGGTAGCCGCTGCCATATAACACGTGGGCGGTAAGGTGGTCCCATTCTTCGATTTTGCAGAGCGCCAGGTCCTCCGTCACTCTGCCGGCTGCGATGTCGTCGAGAATCCGTTGCGCGTCGCTGGCGTCAACCCGCCGCAGGATCACCAGCGGCCGGCCGGGGATGCGAACATTCACCAGCGGCTCCTGGGCGCAAAAGCCGAAGCAGCCCACCGAGGCCAGCTTGACGTCGCGGCCCTGGCGATCGATCAGCTCGGCAAAGGACTGGTAGACGCCCTCGGCGCCGTTGCCCGCGCCGCACGTTCCCATTCCAACGCCGATTCTGGGCCGTGCGGAAAGCAGCTTCGCCATGCCGGCCTCCCGCACCGCGCTGAACGTGGCGATATTCCTGGATGCGAATCACTTCGTCCTCCCGAGATGCTGCAGTTCGCGCTCCAGCGTCTGTTCATTCACGTGGCCGAAGATGGCGTGGTCTACTTCCATCACGGGCGCCAGCGCGCACTGGCCGAAGCAGGCCACCACGCGCACCGAAAAGCGGCCGTCCGGGGTCGTCACCGAAGTCTGTTCGGCGTCGTCGTCGGGCAGCCCCAGCTCGTGGCGCAAGCGCTGCAAAAGGCTGCGCGAGCCATGAGTGTGACACGCCGTTCCGCGGCAGATGCAGATGCTGTGTTCGCCCTGCGGATCAAGATTGAACTGCGCGAAGAATGTCGCCACGCTGTAAATACGGGCCAGCGGGATATCGGCCTTTTCGGCGACGTATTCCAGGATTTCGGCGGTAAGGTATTTGTGCGGATGATGTTCTTGAATCTGCTGCAAGATTCCCAAGAGCGCTCCGGGCTTGCCGCAGTGCCCCACAATCGTACGGTCGGCGAAGGTCTGTTCCTCCTGCGATAGCGCGGATTGGGCCGTAGTCGCGGCCATGACGCCCCCCAAGGTCTGAGATGAATTAAAGAAATATATTCAGACACTTATATCTGTAATTGTTAGACGCCCCCGTTGTCAAGGGTCCAGTAGGACAGGCCTCCTGGCCTGTCGTTCCGGCGGAAGTGAACCGTATTGGAGCCGGGTGCTAAGATCTGGTTCAGGGCTCTGCGGGAAGAGTAGCAGTCACTATGTTACAGTTCGCTCGTCTGGTAATGGCCGCGATACTCGCGCTCGGCGCGGTTACACAGCTTTCCTCGGCCGATTCCGATCGCGATTTTTCCGGAAGATGGGATCTTGACCGCAACGCCAGCGATTTGCGCGCTCTCTCGCTCGAAACCTACGAATTCCTGGAGGTGAAGCAGGATACCGGGATACACTGCACCGCCATCGACACCCGCGGCGCCTCGATTGAGTGGACTTACTTTTTGAACGGCGACGAAAGCAGATACCAGATCGGCGCGGAATCCCTGAACAGCGTGGCGAAGTGGGAAGGCAGCGCGCTGCTCATCAACACCCTGGTATCGGGCCCGCAAAATTACGCCGTGATGGACCGCTGGACTCTTTCGCGCGACCGCCGGCAACTGGTCATTGTGCGCCAGATCTCGCGCGGCGCCATCCCGGCGGAGGGCCGCATCGTATACGGTCACTTCTCCATGGACACCGGCGCGCCTCTGCCCCATCCACCGGTCACAGCCGCGGCTCCCAAGCCCACGCTCGCGGAGCAACCGGTCCTGACCACGCGACCGGCCGCTCCTCCGGCGCCGCTCAACTTTACGATTCCCGCGGGCACCCATATTCTGCTCTCTCTCACCAGCAGCATCAGCACCAGGAACTCCAAGGAAGGCGACCGCGTCTATCTGCAAACCGCCATACCGGTCGCGCAGGACGGCCGCATCGTCATTCCTCGCGGCAGCTATGTGCAGGGTACCGTCACCAAAACCAAGCCGGCGGGCCGCCTGTCCAGCAAAGGCGAGTTGTACCTTCTCTTCGATTCGCTGACGTTGCCGAACGGCGTGACGCGCGACTTCCGCGCCCGCCTGACGTCGGCCGACGCGTCCAAGGGCAAGGTCGATTCCGACGAAGGCAAGATCAGCGGCGACACCGGCAAAGATCCCCACAAGGTGGCCACCGGGGTCGGCATCGGATCGATGGGCGGCGTCATCGTGGGCGGCGCCGCGGGCCATCCCGTCACCGGACTGGGCGTCGGCGCCGCGGCGGGGCTGGCCGCTGTGCTGCTCTCGAAGAACCAGGATGTCGTGCTGCCGCGCGGCACCTCGGTCGAGATGGTGCTGGATCGCGACCTTTACTATACGGCCGCGGAACTGCGACACTGAGCGGGATGTTTTCTTCCCGCTTCCCTTGGGATCTTCAGCCCAACCGCCTCACCCAGCTCCTGGCCGCCAAGCGCCGCGCGGGCGCCCGCATTCTGGATCTGACGGAATCCAATCCCACGCGCGCCGCGCTCGCGTACCCGGCGGGCACTCTGAGTGCCCTGGAAGACCCCCGCGCGTTGATTTATGAGCCCGCGCCCGCCGGCGCCGCCGAAGCCCGGCAGGCGGTGGCATCCTATTACCGGGCTCGCGGACACAGCCTGGACATCTCCCGAATCCTCCTTACGGCCAGCACCAGCGAGGCCTATGCCTACCTGTTTAAACTGCTGGCGAATGCCGGCGACCAGGTGCTGGTGCCCCGCCCTTCGTATCCGCTGTTTGAATTCCTGGCCCACATGGAATCGATGGAGCCGCGCCAGTACCCGCTGGTCTACCACGGCGCCTGGAGCATCGACCTGGACGCGCTTGGTCGAGCGCTCACTCCCCGCACGCGCGCCCTGGTGCTGGTGAATCCCAACAATCCCACCGGCTCCTACGTGAAGCGCCATGAACTGGAAGCGCTGGTGCGCTTGTGCGCCGAACGCAGCATGGCCCTGATTTCCGACGAAGTCTTCTCCGATTATGCGCTCGCCCCCGATGAGAGCCGCGTCCAGACGCTGGCCGGTGTCGAGGAATGCCTGGCCTTTTCCATGAGCGGGCTTTCCAAGATCGCCGGCCTGCCGCAAATGAAGCTGGGTTGGATTGTGGCGAGCGGGCCGCAGGACCTGCGGCGCGAAGCCTTCGAGAAGTTGGAGTGGATCGCCGACACGTACCTTTCGGTGAGCACGCCGGTGCAATGCGCCGCCGCGCGTCTGCTGAAAGTGGGAGATGACGTACAGAGGCAGATCCGGGAGCGCTGCGCGGAAAATCTGGCGTCCGCCCGCGAGGCTCTTGCCGGGTCGGCGGGGAATATTCTGGCGCTGGAGGGCGGCTGGTACATCACCGTCCAGGTGCCGAAGATTCGAAGCGAAGAAGAATGGACCTTGGAATTGCTCGCCCGCGAGGATGTCCTGGTCCAACCGGGCTTCTTCTACGATTTCGAAACCGAGGCGTTTCTGATTGTGAGTCTGCTGACCGCCCCGGCGATTTTCAACGAAGGCCTGAATCGTCTGAGGACTTGCCTATAAGCTCCAAGAGGTGGGGCAGGCGCTTCCGCCTGCCAACCTCCTGGTCGCGCTCTTGCCCTAGTTTCCGCCGCCTCCACGGCCCCCGCGTCCGCCCGCCGGTGGCGGCGCCGGCAGATCCTTGCGCGGCAGTTTCTCCGGCCGCGTCGCGGCGTTGTACACGAAAGCCGCTTCCACAATCGCCATCTGCTGCATGTCGCCCTGCTGGATGCGTTCGTACACATCCATATTGGAATGGTGGGTGCGGGTATCGTAGTCCATCGGATCCTGAATGAACTGGAAGCCGGGCAGCCCCACCGCGTCAAACGACTGGTGGTCCGTGCCGCCGGTATTGCGAATCGTGATGTATCCCGGGGTCACGTCTTTCAGCGCGGCAAACCATTGTTCGAAGATCGGCCGCACCATTTCGTTGCCTTGCAGATAGATGCCGCGGACCCGCCCGGTGCCGTTATCGATGTTGAAGTAGCCCGCGAAGCCGTCATGCTCGGCCGTCGTCTTCATGGTTGTCCGGTCGGCGAAGTGGTCCTTCACATAAGCCGCGGACCCCAGCAGACCTTCTTCTTCGCCGCCCCAGAGAGCCATGCGGACGGTGCGATCCATTTTGAGGTTGAGCGATTTCAAGATGCGCATTACTTCCATGGCGACGGCGCTGCCCGCGCCGTTATCGGTGGCGCCGGTGCCCATGTGCCAGGAATCGAAGTGGCCGCCCACCATCACCAGCTCATTGGGCTTGGTCGCGCCGGGGATTTCGGCGATCACGTTGAACGCGTCGGTAATGCTGGTGTCGAACTGCACCTTGATGTCGAAGGAGAGCTTCACCGGAACTTCGTGCTGCAGCAGCCGCGCGATGCGGTTGTAATTCTCCGCCGTAATGGCCACCTGCGGCAGGTTCTTGGTGGGATCCCCGGTGCGTGGGGCGCCATTGCTGGCGAAGACCACGCCGCTTTCGCCGCGCGCGGAAGCCGTAATCGTCAGCAGGACGCCTTCATCCTGGTAGTACGTGCGCATGCGTTCGGTAAACGCCTGCTGTTGTTCCTGGGTCAGAGTCGGGCCGTTGTTGCCGCCGCGTCCACCGCGTCCAGCGGCTGCTCCTCCGGTGGGGAACTGCTCGGGGATCAGCCCCAGGAGTTCTTCATCGGTATAACGATGAGCCAACGCCGTCGTGGGAAAGGGCAGATCGAGCGGCCCAGCCCCCGTCAGCACGATCTTGCCTTTCAGCTTTCCGTGCCATGTGTCCAAGTCGGCCGGCGTCTGAAGCTGAATCCGGATGGCTTCGCCGGTGACCGGCCCATCGGTCCCGCCGCTCCATGCCTGCGGGTAGCCGATGATGGACATGTAAGTGGGCTCGACCATCGCGCCGCTGTAGCCGGTGATTTGCCAACTGGGGATGGAGGAAGGGCCGGCATTGCCGCGGCCACCGCCGCCACCCCGCCCTTCGGATTTAGTCGACCATTTTTCCAGGTGGACGTTGCTCAGCCCCCACTCCTTGAGCTGGCCGACCGCCCAATCGCCGGCCGCGCGATACTGCGGAGAATTGGTCAGACGCGGGCCGTAACGGTCGGTCAGGTTGTACATGGTCTCCATGATCGGAGCGCCACGCCCGGCGCCGCCGCGGCCCCCGCCGCCTCCGCCGAACCCGCCCCCGCCGCCCAACTCCGCGGTCTTGATTTTGTGCATCACGTTCAGGTCTACCCGCTCGACGGCCTGCTGCGAGACGAGCAGCAGGGGAACGAACAGGAGAAGTATTCCAATGAGAAGTGTTTTTCTGGACATAGGCTTAACTGCTAGAGCATATCAAACCTCCGGCTCCTTTTCCCGGGCGCCGGATATTGTGCCGGATATTGGCGGCGCCAGCGGCCGCCCATCGCGCTAGAATGGAATCATGGCCAGAGGTTGGGAAAGCAAGTCGGTCGAGGCGCAGATCGACATGGCCGAGTCCCGCCGCACACCTGTACGACGAAAAGCGCCGAGTCCTGAAACACTGGAAGCAATCCGCAAGAAGGAAACTATCCTTCTCTCCCGCACCAGAGTGGTGCGGGAATTGAGTGCCGCACAGAATCCGCGCTACCGGGCTGTTCTCACGAAAGCCCTGGCGGATCTGGATGCACAACTGTCCACTTTCGCAGCGGTCTAGCGAAGCAACTGGCGTGTCCTGTCCGCCGCATGTGCGGCCGAACGCGATTGCGCCATGGTCTCTTACCGGCATCGGACCGCCTGCCCGGAAGTGCTAACTTCGGGCAGGCCCGTGCCGCCTCCGGGCATGAGCCGCTATGTGCTGCAGTCCCCTTGGACTGCGCGCGACCCCCTGGTCGCGCTCTTGCCAGCGCACATGCGCTCTCAATAGAAAAGGTATTTCCGCCACTGCGCGTCGCTCTTGCCCAGCATGCGCATCAGGTGGCGGCTGGTGTGCAAGCTGAAAGGCCGGGGCTGGCGCGCGAGCTTCATGCCCGCCTCTTCCGGAGTGCGGCTGCCTTTCTTGTTGTTGCAGGGATGGCAGCAGGCCACCAGGTTCTCCCAGGCGGTTTCGCCGGCGCGCGATCGCGGAACCACGTGATCCAGGGTCAGCTCGCCGGACGGCATCACGCGGTAGCAATACTGGCACGTGTAACGATCGCGCATGAGGATGTTCTTGCGCGAAAGGGCTCGCGTTTGGTGCGGGATCCGGCGATATTCCAGCAGCCGGATCACCGACGGCAGCCGCACCAACGCGCGGGCCGAATGCACGGCGCTGCTCGATTCCTCTTCGGCGGACGCCACGCCTTTCAAGACCAGCACCAGGGCGCGCCGCGCGGCGCAGATGTTGATCGGCTCATAGCTGGCGTTCAGCACCAGCACGGGCCGCTGCAATCGCTCACTCGACATCCCGATTCACCCCCTCCGTGGATGGGGCGGACGCGCCGCGCCACCCTTCCATGCGCCAGTCGACGCGCGCCACCGCCAGCAGCGCCACCTTGGCCGCCCCGGCGCGCTTCAAAACGCGCGCGCAGGACGCCGCCGTAGAGCCCGTGGTCAGCACATCGTCAATCAGCAGAATTCGTTTTCCCGCCAGCGCACGCGCGCCGCGCCGGCATTCAAAAGCCGTGGCCACGTTCTGGCGCCGCCTGGTATTGCTCAGGCCGGCTTGACTCAGCGTGGCGCGCACGCGGCGCAGAGCCCACACTACCGGAATTCCGTAGCGCGCCGCCATGGTGCGCGCCAGTAGTTCCGATTGGTTGAAACCTCTCTGCCACTGGCGGCGCCAGTGAAGCGGCACAGCCGTTACCGCGTCGAAGCGCTCCTCGCGCGGCAAAGCCGCGGCCAGCAGGTCCCCGAGCGGCTTCGCCAGCGTCTGCACGCGCCCGTACTTGTACAGGTGGATCAACTCGCGCAGCGCGCCTTCGTAGGAACCGTAGCAATAGGCCGCGTCAAAACCGCGCAGGCCGCTGCGGCAGAGAGCGCAACGGCCTTCGAAATCCAGCGGGAAGCTGTTGAGGAACGGCGTCCGGCAGCTCACGCAGAAGAATTCCGCGCTGATGGGCTGCGGCTCCATCAGACACTCTGGGCAAACCGGGATGCGTGAGACTCCCGCCAAGGGCCGGGCGCAAACCCGGCAATCGTCGGGGAAAAAGAGGGAAAAAAGAGCGTGGGAGGCTGTTCGGACTGCCGATGGACCGAACCTTGCTACTGCGGCTAGTCTGCTACTCGAGAAGACTCACCTCCGCTAAGCCTCGATTATATCCGATTTTCGGTGGGACAGACGATCGCCTTTTGTGGTCTGTCGCCACGTCTGTCACCCCGCCGCCGCCGCATCGCAGTACAATACCACCAGAGATCTCATCATGGGCTCGAAGCGAATCCTGGGGATGGCGTTGCTTTTGGCTCTGGCGGCGCCGCTCGCGTTCCGTGGACAAGTCACCACCCAACCTCGCCCCAAGCCCGCTCCACCGGGGCAGACCAGACCCCAGGCCAACCTTCGCGTCGATACCAACCTGGTGCTGGTCCCGGTAAGCGTGTGCGATCCCTTTAACCGCCCCGTCACCGGCCTGGAGAAAGACCACTTCAAAATCTACGACGACAAAGTCGAGCAAACCGTCACGCATTTTGCCATGGATGACGAACCCGTGGCCGTGGGCCTGGTTTTCGACATCAGCGGCAGCATGGGCCCGAAGTTGCGCACATCGCGCGAAGCCGCTTCGCAGTTTTTCAAGACCGCCAATCCCGAAGACGAATTCTTCCTGGTGGAGTTCAACGACACGCCCAGGCTGTTGGTGCCGTTGGGCCGCGAGGTTCCCGATATCCAGAACCAGCTCACGTTCGCGCAATCCAAGGGCCGCACGGCATTGCTTGACGCTGTCTTTCTGGCGCTGCACGAGTTGAAGAAATCCGAGAAGAACCGCAAGGCCCTGCTGATTATTTCCGATGGCGGCGATAACTGCAGCCGCTATACCGAAACCGAGGTCCGCAACCTGGTGCGCGAAAGCGACGTGCTGATTTACGCCGTCGGAATCTACGAGCCGTTCGGAACGCGCAGCCGCAGCCCGGAGGAACTGGAAGGGCCGGGGCTGCTCAGCGAAATCGCGGAACAGACCGGGGGCCGTCATTTTCCGGCGGAACTCGGCGAACTTCCAGACATTGCGGCCAAGATTGGCGTCGAGTTGCGCAACCGCTACGTGCTGGGTTATTCCCCCACCGACAAACAGCGCGACGGCCGCTACCATCCCGTCACCGTAAAGATCATTCCGCCGCACGGCCTGCCGCCCCTGCACGCCTACTGGCGCCACGGCTACTACGCGCCGAACTAGCTCCAAGAACTTTTCCATCCCACTGCCTGTTGTAGCGCTCATGATGCGGAAGGAACGTGTACTGGACCCTGATATCCGGGTCCTGGCCCTCGACCGGCGTAATAGTGACGCCTCCGACCAGATCGACGACGAGGCTGCGTTTCTTCTCAAACGGTGGATCCTCGTCCGTTTCCCGAAGGGCTTCGAGGGTAGCGCGCGCTTGACCGAGTTTTATGACGTCGATCTTCGCTTCAGAATCGAGCTTTCGCAATTCCACATGGCGCTTTTCGGCCTCCGCTATTCTGGCGTTGATGCGCTGCAGTTGCTCGTTCAGCTTGTCGCGGGTAATCGTGCCCTCGGTGAATAGCGTCACCGCCCGATCCTTCTTCGCCTCCTCGTTCTTCAAAAGCAACTCCAGTTCAGCGATTTCGTCCGCCGCGCTGCGATCTTTGCCGCCCATCTGCTGCTCAAGCTCGTAGAGCACCTTCGCCGCGCCCGGCTTCGTTCGGAAAACGGCAATTGGTTCCCAGACCGCCGCCTCCAGCCCGTCCCGGCGAATGATGGGAGCCTCGCAGCGCTTCCCGTTCTTGCCGTACAGCTGCCGAGCACGATTCCGGCCGCCGCAGGAGTAGTTCGCACCACATCCCGTGAACTTCAACCCGCAGAGGCCGCACGTTATCAGGCCCTTCAAAAGATAATTCTGCTTGGCTTGGGCCATCACTGCAAGCTGGTCCCGATGCAGCATCGCGTTGGCCCGATCCCACAAGTCCTGGTCAACGATTACCGGGACTTTCGCTTCGATGACCCGTTCCGGCGTCAATTTCAAATGCCGGGTCTCATCCCCGGCTTCGTCCTCGACCTTGATCCACTGCCGCCGCCCGTATTGCCGCTTGCCGGTATAAACCGGATTCGTGATGATAATGCGCACGGAATTGGAGCGCCAGACGCTTCCGGGGTTTTGTCTTGAAGTCGGAACACCCCGCGCATCCAGGTAATCAGCGAGCACCTGGCAGGACTCGCCCTTGGCTCTCCGCTCGAAAAGACGGTGGACGAGATCGGCATAGATTTCGTGTTTGACCAGCCGCGCGTCGCGCTCCTTGCCCTCTACGCGATACCCGAACGGCACCAGCCCCCCGGTCCATCCGCCCGCCGCCGCCTTCCGTTGCAGGCCCGCCCGCGTGGTCGCCAGAATGTTGTTTCGATCCCACTCCGCGATAACGGCCCACATCTGCATCATCATGGTTCCGCTGGCGCCGTCGGGGAGGGGCTGCATAATCGAGCGGACGACAACCCCGAGTTGCCCCAGTCGATGGACCGCGTTGAGAAAATGACGCGTTCCCCTGCCGAGCCGGTCGAATTTCAGGACGTATATTTCCCCGATAAGACCCGCCGCCGCGTCCCTCATAATAGCGCTCCCGTATGGCCGCTTGCCGAGCGGGATGGTGCCGCTGACGCCGTCGTCTTGGTAGAACTTGTCAAGTTTCACTTTCTGCGCAGCGCAAAACTTCTCGACCTCGACGCGTTGCGTTTTGATGGTCTGCTTCTCGCGTTGTTCATCGCTGGAAACGCGCAAGTAGGCGACCTTCATCTTCATGACTGGCCTCCTTCGCTATCGAGTACAGTCCGCAAGGCCCGCAGTTGCCGCTCCGTGTCGGGCCTATACTCACGTATGATTCGGAAGGCGTGAGGGTCCCAGTCCTGTTCGACGATCAGAGTGGTACGGTCACAGAGATCGTCCTCCTGCGACCGTGACACGACCTCGGCTCGATTACGGCTCCAGAAAACCACGTTGGCGGAATCGGCGTGGGCTTCGTCTAATACCTTTGCAGCATGGGCAGCGCCGTGCCAGACGTAATCTGCCGGGAGCGCGACCAATCCATACCACGGCCCTTTCGGTTGCCGGTCGCGGCGCGACGCTGCGGCCCGCCGCCCCTGCTCCGAGCGCTCGGCGTCGGTCATTGTCTTATAGCGTTTGGTGGCGCTCCGCTTTGCCAGGGCCATCGCCGCCGCGTTTTTCTTCCGTTTCCTCATTTCGCCTCCTACCCTATTATACTACTAGCGCTAGCGCAAGTGGTCCAGTTTCAGTAGTTTGGGGGGATTCGGCCCCTAAGCCGTCCCGCCGGTCGGGCCTAAACCACGTTTTTCACCATATACGGAGTCCTAGGACGCGCCGCCGGGGCCGGGGTGGGGGTTTTATACCCCCCGCCCCACCGGCCACCACCCTGCATCGCGCCTGCCCGGCTTTTAAGCCGTCTTCCGGCCCGGCACCATCTCGCCGAACAGATTGCGAACCAGTGGAAGGCTGAGGCGGAAGCGTTCGAGACTCGGCTTCGAACCCGCCTGCAAACGCTCGTGCGCCCGCTGCCATTTATCGTAGGCGCAAAGCGAGTGCTCAACGTCGCGCATCTCCAGCGTGGGCAGGATTCCCCGGTCACGGTTCTTACGGAGCCAACGGAAGGCGATACGCATGTAGCGGAGTTGATCCCAGGCGGGAATCCTCGTCCAGTCGCCCCGGAGGCGACAGATACCGCGCTCCGCTCCGGGGCCGGGGTTTGCCCACCAATAGATGTCCGGCGCGTTGCAGAGGTAGCGCGTGTGGCGGAGATCGGTTACGATTTCGTAGGTTAAGAAGCCTGCCCCGAATCCGTAGAACTGGCCTAGCCACTCGTGAGCATCCCGGAGGCTAGCCCACGAATATCTCGCTGGGTCATCCTTCTCCCAGACCGGGCGATTGCCGTCGGCGACCTGCGTCCACAGCGGGTTCAATACACGGAGAACCGTGTAGCGGGCTTTACTCTTCTCGCCGTGTTCCGGCATCATGTAGGCGGAAGTGTAGACCTTTTCGCCGCGCGCCTTGCGTTGCTCCATGATTTGAAGAACCCGCGCCGGATTCCAATCTTCCGGGAAGCCGATTTCGGCCAGCGTCGGACTCCAGTTAATCATCCGGAACAGGCAGGCTGCGAACCAGAGATTTTCGTGATCGGCGTAAGGAATAGCCCAATTTTCTCGCCACCATGTGGTTTCCTTGTCCTGCTCGCGATAGACATTTTCGAGGCGGTAGTTTCTCAAAACAGGGTCTTCGGTCCATGGGAACGGCAGGCCTGCTTTGCGCTTGAGGTAGATGGTCTGCCGTTCCTGCATGAACGCTAGCAGGCTGCGGAGACTTCTGGTGGGAAGGTTGAGGCGTACTGCAGAATTTATCTTGGAGGTTTTTGATTGAGTTTCGACGGAGAGCACAATTTCACCCCTTTCAAGGGTTTGCTCTCCTTCACTCCGATCATGGCATGGGCGTCCGAACGTTGTCAAGAGGGGATTTGTGTTTTAGGAGGGATGGAAGGGGGAATTCCGGGCAGGACGCGGAGCTGGCCCACGGCTCCGCGCTCATGACCCCTGCCCGGCGCTCGCGGAAGGATGTGTACCGCGAGAAGGGATTCCGGGCGAGGACGGACCCCATGCTGGACCGCCCGCCCGCCCGATTTGCTCGCGGATGAAGGAGGTTTTGACCGCGAGGAAAACAAAAAAGAGCCTATAGCAAGGCTCCGCCGGGAGGCTGCCTCTACCGCGCACGCGTCCGACGAGTGAACCTGCCATAGGCTCTGCCCCTGGACCGCCACGCGGACCGCTGACTCCGGGGGGAAATCGAAACGATACACCCCGTGGAGAAACAAAAAGCGCAAGCGTTCTCCATTGACGGCCCGGCGGCCTAGCTCCGGAAGGATAGCCGGAGGTTGCCAGGGAAAACTTGAAAGCTTAGTGCCGCTTAGATGTCTCCGGGAGTTTCTTGCCGCAACCGGCGCAGTAGGTATCATCGTCATCGACGTCTTCGCCGCACTGGGGGCACCCATCGGCGTCATCCTTGCCGATCTTCGAGAAGTCCGGTTGCGAGGACTCGGGCACAAGATATTGCGCCCCCGGCGTGGAGATTTCCTCGGTGTACTTTGTATACAGCGACGGGTCTTGTTCCAAAGCCTTTGATGCAGCTTCGGCGTATGATAAACCGGCGTTGGCTTTCTGGAGGCTGCGGGCTCGTCGATCAAGCTCGGCTTCACTTTTTGTCGCCCGCATCATCTTCGGTTGGCGTCGTAACTCGGGAGGGTCCATGACGGCTGATGTCTTGTAGATTTCCTCCCAAATCCTGCCCTCGGCTAACTCGACGGAGCAGTTCTTTTTCAGAGCAATCTTCCGCGCCCGTTTCTGGACAGCTTGGTAAAGATCGTCGCTTGTGTATGCGGCCGATGACTGCACCGCCGCGGACTTCAAAATCGTTTTGAGTTTAGGCATTTTCTTCCCTTTCTTCTTGGATTTCTTCTGACGCGGAGTAACATCGTCGGCATCGACATCCTGAGTGCCGGGATCGTCTTTGCGCTTTACCGATGACTTTGCCAATAGCTCCGCGAGCCTTTCGCCATTGGCTGTAACTTGATCGCGGATACGCTGGGCGCGAACCCGGATGGGTACGTACTCGGGTGTGTCCCTTTTGAAGATCGCAACGCGGCTGTGAGCGATCTTCTTGCCGGTGCGCGGATCAATAGACGCATTGGCCGGAAAGTCGCAAACCGAGACCTCGTTGACCTTGAGCGAATCGAGCTTTTGCGGCATGTTTCCTCCTTAGCTCGCCGGGTTGATGTCACCCTGGTTAAACAAGACTTCGAGCACATCGTCGGGCAGTACGCCCAGCGGCAACGCATTGCCGGGCTGGTAGGTGACGCCCGCAATGACCATGCCCCCTTTGTTGCAGTTGTACTGCACCGTGCCGCCCGGCTCGAAGTTTCTGTACGCGGGCGGCGTCAATGTGTAGATCATCCGCCTGATGCCAATGTCGGCTTGAGTATTCGTCACTTCAATTACTCCTTTCCATTTTGGTTGTTGAGCCACTTGCCGAGATAGATTGAAAGTTCGGTTTGTAGCGCCGTGATGTGATCTTTCGGACCAGGATAGCCTTGAAATTCGATGAACGGCTGAAGCCCGGCCCACTGAGCGCACCGCATAAACGGGCCGCGCTCTAAGATCCGGTTGAGGTTTGTCATCTCGTCGGGCCGGGCCAGCGGGAGCATTTTCTGTATTACCGCCTTAACTGCCGCGCCCGCTTTCACGGCTTGTTGTAAGCTGGCGGTAAACTCAGCAGCGTGATTGATGGCCGTGCTTGCAAGCCGACTCAGTTCCGCTTGCCGTTCCCGTTCGGCAGCATCTTTCTCGGCCTGCTCGGCCTTCTGCTTCTCGCTTTCGGCTTGACGGATGGCGCTATCCCAATCGTCGGCCTCCAGAGTAAGATGCGCCAACTCCTGATTGAGCTTGGTGACTTGCTTTTTGGCAGCGTCGCTTCCCATCGCCGCTTCCAATGCCAAGGCCGCTTTTTGATTGCGTAACTCCTGGGCGTGCGCCTGCGCAGCTTGCCGTTTGGCTGATAAGTCGGCAATTACACCGGCCCAGCCGGTTACTGTGTTTTCGGTTGTTACCGTTGTTACCATCGTTTGATTCTCCTTTTGACGCTGAAATTAGACCTTTTACCCCACCCCTAGACAGCCCCGTATTCGCTCTAGGAAGCTCTAGGTTAGTTTTTCGGGGCTAGGGTAGGGGTTTTATACCCCCTAACCGTCCTAGCGCGTCCTAGCGTCGCTAGTTACTCCCTCCACGGATTACCCCGCAGTTCCAGGTTGACGCGGGCAAATGATGCCGCTCCGCTGATTGCTACGGCATGTTCGCCTTGGGAATCGCTCGCTATTTCAACCAGGAGGTGACTTCCCACCGGCAAGCGTTCGGCGTCGGGGCAGCGAATCAGGCCCTCACTCGTGCGTACCATTCCGGGACCTGTTACCGTTGCAGCCAATCGCGTGGGTTCTGTCATTGGAGCCAATCGCTCGCTCGGATGCGCTTTCCGTCCAGGCCGATTATGGTGCGGTCGTCGCTCTCCGTTTGTCCGCCGCCGCACTCGGGGTCAAGACAGGGATCGTCCCCGTTGCGCCATGCGCTGTAACCCGTAAGTTCGCGGTTTGCTTGCATACACTGTTTGAAGAATTCCGGGTCGAGTGATCGACTCTTACGCAGCCGGTTCAAAGCTTGCGACATGCTATCTACTTGATCATCGTGGCGGCCATTGGGGAATGCCGCGCACTCCTCGATAAGAGCGTCAACCCAAGGGGCAATGGCCGGATGCGGCAGATAGACGTTTCCGGATTCAATCTGCGGCGACGCGGCCTGCGCCCGCGCACTCTTGGAACCTTGCGGACTCACGGCAATCAGCCCTGCGATGTCGTGCTGTAGCTCAGCGATGACGGCCGGGCCGTTGGCCGCATCCTCGATCAGCTTGGTTGCGGCGGCGGGCCACTTCTCTGTCATCGTCGTTACGGCCGCCTTGGTGGCTGGCATGTTCAAGCGGTCGCGCTTCTGATCGAGCAGGAAGCGATCAGCTTTGAGCGCGGCCCATACCTGGCCTACCACGTAATCGCTCGTGATCTTGTCCTTGAACGCGCAATCCCAACTCTGTAACACCTGATCGAACCGATCCGGCAGCGGTATGGCGGCAATGGCACATAGCGACCCGTCCGGCATGCGCACCATTACGGGCGGAAGCTTCAGATGCGCCGGGCGCCAGTAGCGCCACCAATGACGCTGGAAGATGCCGCCACCGGCAGGCGAGGGTCGCTGCTGGAATTGAGCCGAGTAAGCGTAGCTTCCCAGCACTCGTTTAGCGTCCGCAACCTCTCCAAGCCCAAACCGGGCAGGCCACAGTAACTCACCTTCGGACGCTCGCGGATCACGCCAGCCAATGCAGGTTTCGCAGCGCCGGTCGCTTTCATATTCCATCGGCAGATTCAGGTGCTCCCAGCCGCCCTGCTCCAGCACGTGGCCCGCCAAGTCATCCTGGTGGCATCGCTGCAAGATGATGACCCAACCCGCCCGTTGCGGATCGTTGGCGCGCGTCGATAGCACGGTATCGAACCAACTCAACACGCCCTGCCGCATAGCGTCACTCTCCGCTTCCTTTACGTTATGTGGGTCATCGCACACGATGAAATCTCCGCCTTCACCCGTAATGGAACCGGCGACACCTACGGCTAGCCGATGCCCGCCGTGGTCGTTCTCATACCGATGCTTAAGGTTTGCATCACCGGCAAGCTGAAACACGCTGCCCCAGTTCTCTTGAAACCATTGGCTCTGGATCAAACGGCGCGCCTTCACCGCATCCCTCACCGCCAAGCTTTCGGCATAGGAAGCATACAGCCATCGTGCCTCTGGCCTGCTCGCCCAAGTCCAAACCGGCCAGAACACCGAAACCAAGTTGCTCTTTCCGAATCGTGGCGGAATTGTAATCAGCAGGCGGCGAATGTCGCCCCGAGTGACGGCCTCCAAATGCTCGGCAACCGCATCCACGTGCCAGCCGGAAACGAACGCCTCCGTTTCAACTACCGGCCAAGCCACCTCAATGAACGTCCGCAGGCTGCGCCGCGCTCGCTCCACCTTCAATCGTCTCAACGGGGCGAGCGCGCTCAAGGATTCGCTCCATGACTTCGAGTTCGGCGTCTGTGAGTCTGCTGAAGTCAACTTCGTCTTGTCCACGTGAGACCTCCAACCGTAGCTTGGTATCCTTCGGGGCGATACGATCTAAAAGCATTTGCACGGCCCACGGCTCTTTTGCCCGCGCCGATTCCCACAATAGCCGCGCAGCTTCGTCCGGGTTGCCTATTCCCATCAGCGCTTCATAAAACAGCCGCTCGAACTCAACACGCCGTTTTGAAGTTCCCGCCGGGTTGCCGCTTTGCCCCGGCGGGAATCTCCAGGGATGACCCGGCACAAGGCGTCGCTTCTCGGGTGGGCAGCCGCTCACGCCCTTCAGCCATTGGCCCCGCGCGTTCCGACCGGGCAAGTATTGGCCCTTCTGATTTCGTTTCGGGGTCGCTACCGCCGTTTTCGTCTTCATGGATCTCCTCTTAAAACCACTGCCCTCCGCGCTACGGGTCGCTAAGGCACGCCCGCCGGGCCGGGGCTAGGGATAAGGGCGGGGCCGGTTCTCGACGCGGTATACCCAGCCGCAGGCGCTTTCCTTAACCAGCCATTTATTGTCAATAAGTTAACTAAAACTAAAGAATTAGGCTATAATTAGGGTATGAGCAAAACACCCGTATTTGCGTACCTCCGCGTCAGCGGCAAGGGCCAGATCAAAGGCGACGGCTTCCCGCGCCAACTGGCCGCGATTCGGAAGTACACCGCCGATCACAATATGCGCATCGTTCAGGTCTTCGAGGAAAAAGGCGTGTGCGGAGCAACCGACCTGGAGAACCGGCCCGCGCTCTTAGCGATGCTGGAAGCCCTGGTCTCCAACGGAACCAAACTAGTGCTGATCGAGAAATTGGACCGCTTGGCGCGTGACCTCATGATCCAGGAGACGATCATCGGCGACTTGCGGAAACGCGGCTTCGATCTCATCAGCGTCCTGGAACCCGACCTGTTGCAGAACGACCCGACCCGAACTATGATGCGGCAGATTTTCGGAGCCGTCGCCCAATATGAGAAAGCCATGATCGTTGCGAAGCTCCGAGGCGCGAGGCAGCGTATGAAGACTAGGACCGGCAGGTGTGAAGGCCGCAAGCGGTACGGCGACAAGCCGGGTGAATCTGCGATTCGTGATCGTATTCGCTCGCTGCGAAAGGGCGGCGCTACTCTCCGCTCGATCTGTGACACGCTCAACGGCGAAGGCTCGACGACGCGCTACGGCAGACCTTGGATGCTGATGACGGTACAGCGCATCACCCGGCGTTGACCTTCTCCCCATTAGCTCTCTCCCCGTATACTGGACGAATACTAACCCCCAGCAGGCCGTAGGGGGTGGAGCGTCATACTCTGAAAGCAAACTATCGGAGCCAAAACAAGGTATGATGGCCCTGCTATGTACATCTATCAAATCAATTCCAATCTGCTCATCAACCTGGATCAGATCACTCACATTCGCCACGAAGCCGGTTTTGAGATCTACTTGGCGGGAGTCGCCGATCCCATCTGCATAACGGAGCCGGAGGCAATCGACAAAATCATGAGCAAAATCCAAACGCTTTCGCTATCGTAGGGCGGTCCCTTTTAACTCTTGACGTAATGCCTCAACGCTATTCTTCGCGGTCTTGACTCCGGGGCTTCCTCACAACAACTCTCTTCTTCTAACAACGCCCGTACCTCAGCGTCTGCTAGCACAGGCAACATTCCTACTTCGACGCGCCGCTCGTTGAGTCGCTTGAGGGCTTGACTCTGGCCGTAATCCACGCGCCGTCCGTCCATCATGAGAATCCGAAGGCTCATGCCTTAACTCTACTGGGAACGCCGGGCACTCATCACGTAGCCAGCGCCGCCAAGTAAGCTCACTGATGGGCGTGTACATCATTTATCTCCAACTCAACAACCGCGCCGCGTTAACACGTGTCTGCCGGTTTTGCAGAACCCGAGCCAGAGCGCCGACACGTGGTAACGTGACAGGATGGTTCTTCACTTTGTACTCAAGGCCCCTTGCCATCCAGTTCTCCATCGCACGGCAAGCGTACCCTGCTTCCAGAATCTTTTCGCGCTCGACGTGGCCCAAGCACAAGAAAGTGACGTGGAGGTAAGACTTCTCTTCGCCCCTCCGGCGGGCTTCCATGCGACGGATGTTTTCTTCGTAGGTGAGTGCCATTTGACGTGGGAAAGTTTCTCTGGGGGGCTTTTTAAGTAGTTAAGTAGTGAGTCCGACCCTGGTGGGTCGGTTTTAGAAGGGTTTTAGATCACGACTTATATACTTAAAAAGCTCTTTTAAAAGAAGTTAGCCTCAACACGGTTTTGCTACCGTTTGCTTCATTTCCGCTCACGTCACCGACGGCTCGAAGACCCCCGAGGTCACTACTTATGTACTTAAAAAGCCCCCCCCCCTACGGGGCCACGCGTGACCAAACTTCCCGGTCCCGCCCGGCGGTCTTTACCTCGGTTACTCGTACCAGACCCTTACGCTGAAGCAGCGACAATGCGGCTTCGAGCCGTCGCCGGGCGTCGTTGTTTTGGAATGCCTTGACCGACAACTCGCTTCGTGATGCGCTGCCGCATTCCTCCAGCACCTCCAGCACCTTGCGTCCGTTCGGGTCCAGCGTGGCCGCTGTGCCGAAGATGTACCGAGCGCTGGCGACGCTGTAGCGCCATAACGCTAGAGCGGCCTCCAGGTGCGGCCGCAAGATCAGGGCCTTGCCCGGCTCGCGGGAGCGGCTACCGTTTATGACTGCCTGGATTGCAGCTAGGCGCGGCACGATGCTATTGCCGCGGTTCGTGATCTCATCCAGCGCATTGCCGTGCACGCGCGTTACTTCGTCGTAGCCCGCAGTGCTCCACAATTCCATCGCACTTTCGCTCCACACGACACGTTCCACCTTCTTCGCCCACGCGTAGGCTGTGCACAGGCGCTCTTGGAACGCCTTCCAGCCTGGCACGGCGCGCTGCCCTCCGCGCCGCAACTCTTTTGACTTGACGCAACAGAGGAACAGGATACGGTTACAAAAGCCATTCAAGTGCAGCGTGGTGTTCTTGATGAGGCTTGAAAGCTCGCCGGGCGTAATATGCCCCACGAGGCTTATGTGCGCCCCCGTGGCGCACAGCGGAGTTCCGATTGACGTGTTCCGTAGATTGCCCGAATCGAACCCCTCGCGGATTACGTGCGACAGGATGCTGTTTTCCGCTCGGCACATAGTCAGCGTCCGCCCGAATTCGGATTCCACCAATAACCAGCGCTTGTCTTCCGCGCCCGCCTGTATTAGGACCGCGTTCCCTTCCTTGTCCTTGCGGTAAAGATCGTCGCACACTTCCTTTATCATCGCCTGTCCGCTCGCCACGCCGCCGAAGCAGCGTTGCCGAACAAACAAAGGCTCTATCCAAGCTAGAACCTGTTTTGCGCGCGTGAGCGCCGTGCCTTTTCGACCTTCGCCGGTGTTTCCCACCAAACATACGTGGAAGTTCGTATGATGCTCGTCCGCGTCCAGGGTGAGGTAAGGCCGATGGCCGACCATGCAACCGAAGCCCGCGAGGATCTGCGCGAGCACCGCTACGGGATCGGCCTCAGTAAACGGGTCGATGGCCCGCACGATCTCCCCCGCGATGCCGTAGTAGGCAGGCGATTCCCAGTCGGGCCGTAACGGCCATTGGGGAGCTTCAAGAAGGGTCTTATCCGGTTCGGTGTTGCCGGAGAGCGCGGCGTCGCTTATATCGTGCCACTTGTCATCGGTAAGCCGCCCGGCGTTTTGAAGCTCTGTCAATTCTTGTATCGCAGCGGCTTTGTTATGCTGATCTTTAAACCGAACGACCTTTTCCGTGATAGAACCCGGGGCGGCGGGCTTCAGCTTGTCCAGGTAGATAAGGTACTGCTTCAGATCACCAATCTGTTGCGCTCCGAGGGATATGCTGGCGGCGTAGTCAAGCACATCGGCCCGCGCCTGTGTATCTAACGGCTCCTGATACTTTTCGTAATGCTCCAACGCTCGGGCGGATACGATGGAGCGGGACCGCCCGTTTTTCATCCCACGTAACGGGCGGAAGTCCTCGGGAACCAGCTTTGCTCCCGCGCACTTTTCCAGGGCTTCCTTGTCGCGAAGGATCAGACGTACAAGTTGGTCTTGATAAGTTTCGTCATCCCAGAACCGATCCGATTCCGGGGCTATGTTTGCTATACCGCCACCGGCATGAAATCCCGACATGTCGGTCTTACCGTTTGTTCCGCTGTGTGTGTTCATGTTCGTCCTTCCTCGTCCTGTAAAAACTCTTGAGAAGGCGGCGAGCGAGGACGAGGCACCCGCCGCCTTATTGCATCCGGAGCCGTTCGCAGGTAGCTAGCCCGCGAGTTGAAGCCCTGGAGATTGGCTGACTAAACTATACTTGGGCGTCGCTCAACGCTCCCTCCATTCGCATGACCTGAGACTCCACCAGCGCCGCCAGATCAATCGAGAGGCGGCACCAGGGTGCGAAGGATTTGGAAGGGAACAGCAAGCGTTCGTGGCCGCGCTTCCCGCCGGTTGCGAAGGCTGCAATAGCCGCATCAAGGGCCAGGAGCAAAGCTCCCAGCCGTTGCCGGTTGGAGTCCCATGGAATCACCGCCCCTAGCAACGAAAGTTGCAATACATCGCGTGGGCAGTAGTTCTGAACGTTCGTGTTACCGCGTGGTGCTCCGAGCCGGGGATAGTGGAGCGGCCGGAACAAATTGCGATGTGCGTAGCCATGAATCCGCGGTTTAGAGACTCCCGTGAGACGGATCACATCCGCCAGGGAAAATACCTTGGCATCGAACGATTTGATTGTCATAAACTTGGGATAGGGGCGCAGAAGGACTTAGTCACCCTGATTGACTTCCGTGCAGCGCCTCTTACTACACTGGACTGCCTAGGCAACCATCGGGGACCGGACACTCTCGTGTCACCGGCTCCGCGAGGGATCGCGGGGCTACTATTAGTTTAACCCCTAAAGCCCCGAAAAGCTAGCCCTAAGTTGATGACCGCTTTTGTCCAAGGCTTTTGAGAATCCGATCCCAAAGTTCGACACTCTTCTTATCGACAGCCTTGTACCATCGCATCATCGCCCGGTCGCGCCAGTAGTCTTCATCGCGCAAGGGTGCAGGGCCGCTGGTATCAATCTCACGGATGAGATAAACGCGACCCCGCCGGGCCTTGCCCTCGTAGGCTCCGGCTTTGGCAATACACAGAGCTTGCCCGGCGTCGATCCTATGAGGGCGAGGGCTTCCGGCCCGGAACCACTTGACCTCTACGGTGGTCGCGGTGAGAGCCTTCAGAAGTTCATCCCCGCGAACCAAAGCGGCCCGGCTATGCACGCCGCGCCACCTTTCGACGGCCCGGCCTGTCGCCGGGTTGGATTTTAGCCACGCTACGGGTCGCTACACCGCGCCGGACGGGTGGGGGTAAGGTCTGGGCGGGGCCGTCCGATTGGGTACGGCGTGCCGCTGTTCCTGGGAAGACGATGACCTTTTCGATAGTAAAGTTTGCGAAGCTACGCGCCGGCGGACTGAGCGTTGCGGGCGCGCCCCAGCGCTCTCACCACGGCAGCGGTCGATTGCGTCAGCGGTTCCTCTCCCGAAACCACCAGATCGGCGAACTTCCGCGTTGGGTAAACGAACCATTCGGCGCTCGGCCGCACGGTGCGTTCGTACTGCTCGCAGACCGATTGCGGGGTCCGCCCGCGCTCGGCCACGTCGCGCGCCAGGCGGCGGTTGAAGCAAACCGCCGGATCGGTTTCCACGTACACCTTGGTGTCCAGCATGGCGCGCAATTCCGGCCAATAGAGGACGAACAGGCCCTCCACGATCGCGTACTGGCCCGGCTCGATGCGGCGCGAGAGGCTGGTGCGGGCGTAATCGGCGAACGAATAGACTGGTTCGTCGATCGCCTCGCCGGCGGCCATGGCCTTCAGGTGTTCGTGCAACAGCGTCCCATCGAGCGCATCGGGATGATCGAAGTTCACCTTCTTACGCGCTTCGAGCGGAATCTCTTCCATGCCGCGATAGTAGGAATCCAGGGAAACAATGGCTGTCCCGGGCAGTTGCTGCACCAGGTGTCGCGCCAGCTCGCTTTTCCCCGAGCTGGATGGACCGGCAATGCCGATAATGTGAGGTCTCATTCGCTTTTCGGGGGAGTCACTTTAGTGTACAACCCGACTATCGCTTCGACAAGCCCGTCGACGGAAAAAACCGACGCCTCCGCTGTGACTTCGATGCCCAGGTCGCGTGCCGTGCGCGTGGTGATCGGGCCGATCGAAGCGACGGCCACGCCTTCCAGAGCCGCCGCGCCCGCCGCCGCCGCGAAATTGCGCACCGTCGAGGAGCTGGTGAAGGTGATGCAGTCGGGCTTGCGCGCGCCGCCGAATATCTCGGCGGCCTGCCGGACGGCTTGTTCCGGAGCCGCCGTGCGGTACGCTTCCACCACGTCGACCAGCGCGCCGCGGCGCGCCAGTTCCGCCGGCACCAGGTCGCGCGCTACGGCGGCGCGGGGCAGCAGCACCCGCTTACCCGCCAGATCGTGTGCGGCGAATGCTTCCATCAGTCCCTCGGCAACGTACTCCTTGCCCATCAGGTCCACTTTGAGGTGCAGCGCTTCCACCGCCGCGCGCGTGGCCGGACCGATGGCGCAGAGGCGTGCGCCGAGAGAGCGAAGATCGGTGGACGAGGCGTCTAGCCGTTCCAGGAAAAAGCGCACGCCGTTGGCGCTGGTAAAGATCAGCCAGTCGTAGGAGCCGAGGTTGGCGATGGCGCGGTCGAGCGGCGTGTAATCGGGGGCTGGTCGAATCTCGATGGTGGGAAGCTCGATGACACCGGCTCCCAGCGCGCGCAGGCGGGCGGAGAGCGCGTCGGCCTGCTCTTTGGCGCGCGTCACCACGATCCGCTTGCCGAACAGCGGCAGTTGCTCGTACCAGTTCAGCTTCTCGCGCAGCCGCACCACTTCACCCACGATGATGGTGGCGGGCGGCTTCATGCCGCTCTGGACGATCAGCGCGGGCAGAGTGGCCAGCGTGCCGGCCAGCGTTTCCTGATTGGGCCGCGTCGCCCAGCGGACCGCCATGGCGGGCGTCTCCGCCGAGCGGCCATGCTTCACCAGCTCCCGCGCAATCTCCGCAAAGGCCGTCAGGCCCATGAAGATGACCAGCGTTTCGGCTTGCCCTACTTTGCTCCAATCGGCCGCTTCCACGTCGTGTCCGGTCACGAACGTCACCGCCGACGACTGTCCGCGGTGCGTGAGCGGTACCCCCGAGTAGGCGGCCATGCCCAGCGCCGTCGTGACGCCTGGGACGATTTCGAAGGGAATGCCGGCTTCCGCCAGGGCCTCGGCTTCTTCTCCGCCGCGCCCGAACAGCAAGGGGTCGCCGCCTTTCAGCCGTACCACCGTAAGACCGCGGCGCGCGCGCTCGATGAGCATCTGCGCGACCTCCTTCTGGGAGAAGGCATGCGCCGATTTTTTCTTGCCGACGTACAGCCGTTCGGCGTGCGGCGGAGCCAGCTCCAGCAACGCCGCCGGGGCCAGGTGGTCGTAGAGAATCGAATCGGCCCGATCCAGAATGCGCCGCCCCTTGCAGGTGATCAGTTCGGGATCGCCCGGCCCAGCCCCGATCAGGTAGACCTTACCCCGCATGACTCACCAGGAGCGTGGGACAGACGATCGGTTTGTGTCGTCTGTCAAGCGGCCGTGGCTTAGTGAGGCATGACAGACCACGAAATGCGATGGTCTGTCCCGCTTGTTCCTGAGAGGCCTGCCAAACACTAGCCATATCCAAATTATGCGTTATAGACCGCTTCCAGAATCTGTCGTGCGCCGCGCTCCAGCAAACTGGCCCCCAGCTCGCGGCCCAGCCGCTCACCTTCGCTCACCGGCCCATCGCTCTCGCCCCGAATGATCTCGGCGCCGTCCGGAGAAGCCACCACTCCCAACAGCCGCAGCCGATCCCCGTGAACCACGGCGTGCGCCCCAATCGGCACCTGGCACCCGCCGCCGAGCGCCCCCAGCAGACCGCGTTCCGCCAGCGCCGCCGCGTGCGTGTCCGCGTGATCCAGCAGTCGCGCCGCGTCAAAACCCGCCCCCGATGCCAGCGTCTCAATCGCCAGCGCGCCTTGCCCCACCGCCGGGCACATCATTTCCGCCGGCAGAATCTCGGCGATCCGCGCGCCCCAGCCTAATCGCTTCAAACCGTCGGCAGCCAGCAGGATGGCATCGTACTGTCCTTCATCCAGCTTGCGCAGGCGCGTGTCCAGGTTGCCGCGCACCGATTCCACCACGAGGTCGGGCCGCAGCTTGCGAAGCTGGGCGGCGCGGCGCAGCGAACTGGTTCCCACTTTGGCGCCGGCCGCGAGATCGTTCAGACGATTGCCCACCACCGCGTCGCGCGGGTCTTCGCGCTCCGGCACCGCCGCCAGCACCAGCCCTTCGGGCAACTGGGTGGGCAGGTCTTTCAAGCTGTGCACCGCCAGGTCGGCGCGCCCGTCCAGCAGGGCCTCTTCGATTTCCTTGGTGAACAGCCCCTTGGTCCCGACTTTGGCCAGGGGCACGTCGGTAATCTTGTCGCCGGTGGTCTTGATGATTTCCAGGCGGCATTCGTGGCCGCGCGCGGCGAATTCGCCGGCCACCCATCGAGCCTGCCACAATGCCAACTGCGAGCCGCGCGAAGCAATAACCAGCATTTATTTGTCCGGAAGGTGAAACGCTTTTCGGATGGCCGCCACCACGTGCGCCCCTTCGGGATGTCCGGCGTGGTTCCGCAGCTCCGAGATGGGCCCGTGCGCCACCTTGTTCATCATGCCGCGGGTCATGGCGTCGATGGCCTGTTCCAGTTCCTGCGGCAGCGGCCCGTGGCGGCGCCGCAGCTTGTCGAGCTCCGCCGCGCGAATCTGTTCGAGCTGCTCCTGCAGGCCGACGATCGTAGGCGTCACCTCCGCCACTTTCAGCCGCGCCAGCATGCGGTCGACTTCTTCCTTGACCAAAGCCTCGGCGTGCTCGGCTTCCTTCATGCGCTCGCGCAGGTTGCTGTTGACCACTTCCTGCAGGTCGTCGATGTCGTACAGATACACGTTGTCGACGTCGTTCACGGCGGGCTCGATGTTGCGCGGCACCGCGATATCGATCAGGAACATCGGCTTGTTGCGCCGCGCCGCGATCACGCGCTGCATCTCGTCTTTGTGCAGGATGTAGTGCGGCGCGCCGGAGCTGGTGATGACGATGTCCACCTCCGGCAGCATGCTCACGAAGCGCGTGTATTCCACCGGCGTGCCCTGGAAAAGCTGCGCCATCTCGACCGCGCGCTCGTGCGTGCGGTTGGTGACGAAAACGTGCGAAGCCCCGGAGCGCCGCAGGTGCCGTGCCGCCAGTTCCGACATCTTGCCCGCGCCCACAATCATGATCGTGCGGTTGTCGAGCGATCCGAAAATCTTCCGCGCCAGCTCCACCGCCGCGTAACTCACCGATACCGCCATCTGCCCGATGCCCGTCTCCGAGCGAACGCGCTTCGCCACGCCGAACGCGCGCGTCATCAACCCCTCCAGCCATCCGCACAGCGCGCCGCACATCTTGGCCGAAGCATAAGCCGCTTTGAGCTGTCCCAGGATCTGCGGCTCTCCCACCACCATCGAATCCAGGCTGGAGGCCACCCGGAAAAGGTGATGGATGGCATCGCTGCCCTCATGCCGGTAGAGGCACGGCCCCACCGTCTCGGCCTCGGTCGCCTTTTGGTCGGCCAGGAAGGAATCGACGATCGCCCGCGGGTCGGCGCTGTCGTCGGTCGTGACCGTGATCTCGACCCGGTTGCACGTCGAAAGGATCACGGCTTCGTTCACGCCCTCGCGCGCCCTCAGGTCGGCCAACGCGGCCGGCAGGGACTCTTCGCGGAAAGCCAGGCGTTCGCGCACCTCGACCGGTGCGGTCTTATGACTTACGCCAGTGATCAGCAGCTTCATTGTTTAAAAAACGCTTGGCCCAGGCGCGCGTGCGCCGCCCAGGTCACCACGGCAAAGCCCACCACCGTGATGGTCATGATGGCGGCTTTCCGGCCGCGCCATCCCGCGATGGTTCGCAGAAACACCATCGCCATGTAAATGCCCCAGGTAAAAAAGGAAATCTCGATCTTCGGCTGGCTGATCCAGGCCGTCTTCAATTCGATGAAGCCCCAGGTGCTGCCGGCCACCACCGCCAGCGTGATCAGCACGAACCCGATCGCCATCGATTTGGAAATTAGATCGTCCAGCGTGCCCAACGCCGGCAGCACGTAATAAAAGCCGCGCGGCTTTTTGTTCTTCAGTTCGCGCTCCTGCACCAGGTAAAGCAAGGATGCCACCGCCGTCAACAGCAGCGCCGCGTAGCCCAGCAGCACCAGCACAATGTGTACCGTGAGCCAGGTATTGCGGACCACCGGGCTCGACCAGGCGCTGACCGGGTTTCCCATGGTGGCCACCAGCACCATCACGAAAACCAGCGGGAAGATAAACACGCTGAGGCTTTCCAGCTTGTACCGCCAATGCGCCAACAGGTAAATCACCACGATGAGGAACGCGCACATGGACAGCGTCTCGTAGAAATTCGTGATGGGGCACCGGTTATTGACTATCCCCTCTTCGATGATGGAAACAAAATGAAACACCGACCCCAGCCCGAACGCCCCCAGCGCCACGCGAAACAGGTGTTCGCGCCGCCGCACCAGCGTAAGGATAGCGTGCAGCAGCCCCAGCGAGTACAGGGCAGCCGCTACGCGCAGCCAGATGACGCTCATTTCAGCCATGGGGGGATTCCCAGACGTCTTCAGTCCTGAAATATCAGTATATCTTGCGGCCCATGGGGGATATGCCCCGCAAAATGAGGGGTGCAGGGTGGATTCGGTGAGGGGAGCCGGCGAGGCTTGGCGGGGCTAAAGGACCTGCAGCCCGAGTCAAAGGCGATGAGCGTTCCTTATGGGCTGAATCCTGGGTGGGCGCGAACATACAACAAGCTCTGAAACGAAGATGCGTCTGCCATCCCCTGGGTTCGAAAAAACTCTGACGAGGCTAGGACGTGGGGCGTTTGAAAACTGCACAGCCGTAACGATAATCTACGGCCATAGCTATTCCGACCAATTCCCAGCCCTGTTTTCCAAGCTCATTGAATTCTATTTCGTTGACCTTGCCAAGAACTTTATATTCCCACTTCTGCATATAGCTAAACACCGTACCACATAGCCAACCAGCCAACCACAAACAAAGAAGCGGACCAAAGAGTCGGCAAAGGCAAAACAGGGCAGAACAGGTAGATCCTGAACTGCCAACGATCAAAGCCCTTCCACCCGCGATGCTTCCGCCAAGACTACGAGGCCAGCTTGTACCGTTTCACCGCTATCGCTTCCTGACGCACTTGCGCTAGGTCATAGTTCAGTTGCAGGCGGAGCCAGAATTCCGGCGTGCTGCCAAAGGCCTTTGCAAGCCGCACTGCCATCTCTGGAGAAATTCCAGCCTTCCCGTTAACCAGGTTGTTCAGTGCCTGGCGCGTCACGCCGAGGCCCTCGGCGGCTTGTGTGATGGTGAGGCCGAGGGGCTCGATGCACTCGTGCCGAACAAGCTGGCCGGGGTGGGGCGGGTTCTTCATGGACATAATTCTCTCCTAATGGTAATCGATCAGGTCAACATCGTTTGCGCCGGCCTCGTCGAATCGAAACGTGATCCGCCAGTTTCCGCTGATCGTGATGGACCAGACTCCCTTTTGGTTTCCCTTGAGTTGGTGGAGGCGGTATCCTGGCACGTTGAGTTCCAGCGGGGACTCCGCGGCGTCCAGAGCCGAGAGAGCAAGCGCCACGCGAAGCCGGAGCTTGGCGGCGATGCGGCTCGGGTTGCCTTCGTGCATCTTCTTCAACCCGGTGTGTCTGAAGCTCCTGATCACAGTTCTATCGTACACTGACAAGTGTCGCTTGTCGATACGGGAAAGCGGGAGGAAACTGGTGTCATTCGAGGCTCGCCAGCAATTGATCGGCGGTGTGTGCGGTCTCCGAATCGTCCAGAGCGCCCGCATCAAACGGCGCCGCCCGCCGCAAAAACTCCACCGTAAAGACTCGCTTCTCGTCTTCCGGCAAAGCCTCGAAAGCCTCCAGAAGCTGGGCTGTTTGACTACTCATATTTCCAGGCTATCCATTTCCGTCCCCGCCGGCAAGGCACCGGGCGAAAATGAGACATTGGCGAAAACGTGACAGGCTACTCAATTCCTCATCATCAACCGTTCATGCCAGTTTTAGCATAGAATCAACGGGGGGCCGGAAAGTGAGAAATGCCCAATCGAGACCACGTACTGAGCAGCGGGAATGTGTTTGCGGACCTGAAACTTCCACGGGCGGATGATCTGTTGGCGAAAGCCGAGTTGGCCGCCAAGATCATCGCGGAGATTCTGCGCCGGCGGATGACGCAGGCCCAAGCTGCGGCGATTCTTGGTATCGATCAGCCGAAGATCTCCGCGCTCAAGCAGGGCAGGCTGTCCGGCTTCTCCATTGAGCGGCTGATGCGGTTCTTGCTTCTGCTTGGCCGGGACATCGAGATTGCCGTCAAAGAGAAACCGCGATCACGTCCGGCGGCCCGGCTTCGTGTGGCCTAATCGGCGAATGGAAACGCGACCCGCCCGTTTCGCTACTTGCGTTTGAGCTCGGCTTCGATGATCGGTCGGATGGCACCCAGATCCAGCCCGCCGTTGTACTTCTGGCCATCGATGAAGATGGTGGGGGTGGCTTCGACGCCAACCTTTTCTCCTTCTATTTCGTCGCGCGCAACCGCTTGCTTGACGGCGGGGGAATCCCAGTCCTGCTCGAAGCGCTTGGTGTCGAGGCCGATGGCGCCGGCCATCTCGAGGATCGTCGTGCGGGAGAGATGCGTGCGGTCGGCGAACATGGCGTCGTGGAGCGGCCAGAATTTCCCCTGCCGATGCGCGGCCACGCCGGCGGCGGCGGCAAGGGCGGCCTGGGAGTGCCTGTCGAGCGGAAATTGTTTGAAGACCAGCTTGACCTGGTTGGGATAGGCCTTGAGGACGGCCCTCAACTTGACGACGGCTTGGGCACAGTAGGGGCACTGGAAGTCGGAGAACTCGACAAGAGTGACACGGGCGTCCTTGGGCCCGGCGAAGGGCGCGCCGTCGATGGGGATGACCACGGGGTTCTCGAGCAACTTGGGTGCGGCGCGGTGCATGAGCGGAGAGGCGTCCACCGCGGCCAGGACAGCGGCTTCGTTGGCGCCTTTCTTGACCGAGTCGACGACGATGGCGGCGAGGCCTTTGCTGTAGGAGCAGTCGGGATCCTTGGTGCGGCATTCGGCCATCTTCATGCCGCAGCCGCACGGGCAGCCCTTGGTGCGGAGCACCCTGAGGGCGAGAGCCTTTTGCGCGGAAGTGAGGCCGGTGAAGTCGACGGCGGGGAGGTTCTGCGACGTTTGCCAGTCCTGGGCGATGAGGAGGGTAGCGGTCAAACCGCACAGCAAGGCTCCCCTCGCGGATGAAAAAGGCATGCCTTCATTGTAGCCGGGCGGCTTGTGCGAAGTGGGAGCGTTACCCTTACCGGCCCGCCCCACATTAGATTAGCTGTGCTGGCCTTGCCAGCTATAATGGAGATCACGGTGGGGAAATACTTCGTCCAAAATTTCGGATGCCGGGCTACACAAGCCGACGGTGCGGCGCTCGAATCGCTGCTCGCCGCCAAGGGGCTGGAGATAGCCGAAGTTCGCAGCGGCGCCGACCTGGTGGTGTTGAACACCTGCACCGTTACTTCGGCGGCCGACGATGACGTGCGGCAGACCATTCGCCGCGTGCATCGCGAAAACCCCGCGGCGCGCATCCTGGTCACCGGTTGCTATGCGCAGAGAGCTCCCCAAGAGCTGGCGTCCCTGCCGGGCGTCGAGTGGGTGGTGGGTAACTCGCATAAGAATCAGGTCGCCGACTTAGTAACTCTGGCCAGCGATCACACGCCCTATCACGGCAACATACACGTAGGGGATATCTTCGCGCAGCGTGATTTTCTGTCGGCCCCCGTGGAGGATGCGGCCGGCGACCGCACGCGGCCCAACCTCAAAATTCAGGACGGCTGCAACAACCGCTGCTCCTTCTGCATCATTCCTTTTGTGCGCGGCCGCAGCCGCAGCGCACCCGCCGAACAGGTCGTCGCTCAAGTCCGCACCCTGGCCCAGCGGTATCGCGAAATCGTTCTGAGCGGCATCAATCTGGGACGCTGGGGCAGGGAACCGGGCAGCCGCATGAGGTTGGCCGACTTACTGCGGCGACTGCTGGCGGAGACCGAAGTGGAACGGCTGCGGCTCAGTTCCGTGGAGCCGATGGATTTTTCCGATGACCTGCTGGGGATGATGGCCGCATCGCCGCGCTTCGCTCCCCATGTGCACGCCCCGTTGCAGTCCGGCTGCGACCGCACCCTGCGGCGCATGCACCGCAAGTACCGGCCGCGGCATTATGCCGACCGCGTTCTCAAGGCCCGCGCTCTCATGCCCCTGGCCGCCATCGGCGCGGATGTGATGGTGGGATTTCCGGGCGAGACCGGCGCCGATTTCGAAGAGAGCCGCGCCTTCATCGAAAGCCTGCCATTCACTTATTTGCATGTGTTCACTTACTCCGAACGCCCTGGCACACCGGCAGCCGAAGAAGCGGCGCAAGTGCCCATTCCGGTCCGTAAGGAGCGCAACCGCGTGCTGCGCGAGTTGGCGGCGCGCAAGAATCTGGCCTTTCGAAAGAGCATGGTGGGCCGGACTCTTTCCGCCGTTACCCTGCACGAAACCGGGATTGCCCTGAGCGGAAACTATCTGAAGGTGGAGTTGGCCACGCCCCGCCAGGCCAATCGGATTGTCGATCTGCCGATTGCGGATCTCACCGCGGGCGGCCTCCGCGAAGCATAGCTGGACTGGCGGTACGGAGCGGACGTTCACGTGGAAGTTCACCAAGGGCAGGCTACTGGAGGTGATGGTTGACGTCCCGAGTAAGGCAGCGCCGCTGTCTGTCCGGCCGAACATCCAGGCGGAATTCAACTTCCTGATCCAAAGGTACGGTAAACCCGCGAAGACCTTCCCCATCGATTGCCCAAGCGATCTGGATGGATGGTCCGGCTTGAGAGCTCATTGCACGGAAATGAACTGGACGATGCCGGATGGGACCTCAATCCGGGCGCTTGAGCATTTTGGTCTTCCGATGGAAGAGTACGGCCGCAGGGACGAACTTTCCATCAGGTTCCTCTCAAAGAAACCCCAGAAGTAGGACAGGCCTACCGGCCGGCCTACCGGCCTGTCTTCTGGTACTACATCTCGCGCCGGCCCTCCATGGCTTTGGACATGGTGACCTCGTCGGCGAATTCCAGGTCGCTGCCCACCGGGACGCCCATCGCGATCCGCGTCACCTTCACTCCCAGCGGTTTCAGCAGGCGCGCCAGATAGACGGCCGTGGCCTCGCCTTCCACCGTGGGATTGGTGGCCACCACGATTTCCGTGATCTCTCCCTGGCCGATTCGCTCCACCAGTCCCTTGATCTTCAGCGATTCCGGGCCAATGCCGCGGAGCGGCGATAGCGAGCCGTGCAGCACGTGGTAGCGGCCCTCGAACTGGCGCGTGGTTTCGATGCTCACGATGTTGTGCGCTTCCTCCACCACGCAGACCACGTGTGGATCGCGGCCGGTGTCGCGGCAGAACTGGCACAGATCGCTGTCGCTGATGTTGTTGCAGATGCGGCACAGTCCAAGTTTGTCTTTGACGTCGAGAATCGCCTGCGCCAGTTGTTCGGCATCTTCGCGGCCGGCGCGCAGCACGTGAAAAGCGATTCGCTGCGCGGACTTCTGCCCGATGCCGGGCAGGCGCTTGAATTCGTTGATGAGCCGCGCGAGCGGTTCGGCGAAATCCGGCATGGTTTAAAACAGGCCCGGAGGAAGACCCATGCCGCCGAGCATCCCGCCCATCTTGGCCTTGGATTCTTCGTCGACCTTCTTCACGGCTTCGTTGCAGGCGGCCACGATCATGTCTTGCAGCATCTCGACATCACCGGCCACCTCGGGCTCGATCTTGACGGCCAGCAGATTCTTCTGTCCGTCCATCTTGACCGTGACCATGCCGCCGCCCGCCGAGGCTTCCACCTTGATCAGGGCTATTTCCTGCGCGAGTTTCTCTTGCATTTGTTGTGCCTGGCGCATCATCTGCTGCATGTTGCCCATGTTGCCTGGTAGTTTCACGTTACGACTCCTTCAGGTTTCGAACTTTACGGATTTCGCCCGCGGGGAAGACTTCGCGGAAGCGTTGCACTTCGGGATGGGAAAGCGCGCGGCTGGTGGCCTGGTCCTCCGTGACGGCCGGCGGGGCGGACGCGGGCGCCGGCGTGCAATCCGGCGCGCCGTCGCCAATCTCGAAACGGACGCGCAGCGGCCTGCCGAAACATTCGCGCACGGCGTCTTCGAAGCCGCGGTCGCGAAAATAAAGCGCGTAGGATTTGGCGGACACCACGTGCAGGTCGGAGCCGGTCACCCCGATGCGGGCGTTCTCCACGGCGTCGGCCAGGTGCGTCAGGCCTTTTTCATGTAGGTAGCTGTGCAGGCGCTCGCGAGGGTCTCCCGCCGTCATCCGCGTGGCCGCCGGCTCCGGGGCTAGCGCGTTGGCGCCGGAAGATTGCGGCTCGGGCGGGCGCGACGTGGCCTTCTTGGCGCGGTCGAGATCGAAGGGCGATGGCCCCGTGCGCTGCGCCGGGGCCGAACTCGTCGCGGGGGCTGCCGCCGGCTGCGCCGCACGCGGTTCCGCGGCAGGTCGCAGGCCGCCGAGTTGCGCCAAGGCCTGCTCGATCGGAAGCAAGCGGCCGGCCTGCACCAGGCGCACCAGGCCGATCTCCAGGTGGAAGCGCGGCTGTAGAGAGAATTGCAAGTCGCGGAAAAGATCGAGCGAGAGTTGCAGATAGCGCGTGAGATCTTCCTCAGAGAATCCGGCGGCGATTTCGGCCAGCTTCTCGCGCTGCCGCGCAGAGGCCGCCACCAGGCGCGAAGCCGCGCCGGAGATGCGGATCACCAGCAGGTTCCGGAAGTAGCGCGCCAGCTCCCGGCTGAAGTGCTGCAGGTTGTGACCATTGCGCTCCAACTCGTCGACCACCTCGAGCATCCGGCGGGAGTCGCCCTCCCCTAGCGCCTGTGTGACTTTCTCCAACGATTCCAGCGAAAAGACGCCCAGCAGCGCACGCACTTCGGCGGCATCCAGTTTCGCGCCGCAGCAGGCAATCGCCTGGTCCAGCGCCGAAAGCGAATCGCGCACGCTGCCTTCGCCGGCGGCGGCCAGCACGGCCAGGGCTTCGGCGTCGGCTTCGATGCCTTCCTGCTGGCAGATCCAGGCCATGCGGGCCACCAGGTCTTCGAAATCCACCGAGCGGAAACTGAAATGCTGGCAGCGCGACGCGATGGTGGCGGGAATCTTATGCGCTTCCGTGGTGCACAGCACGAAAACCACCCATTCCGGCGGCTCTTCGATGGTCTTCAGCAAAGCGTTGAAGGCCTCACTGGTGATCTGGTGCGCCTCGTCGATGATGAAAACCTTGTAGCGGTCGCGGGCCGGCTGGTAGCGCACATTCTCGCGCAGCTCCCGCATTTCGTTGATGCCGCGGTTGGAGGCCGCGTCGATTTCGATGACATCCACGGTTCCGCCGGAGGTGATTTCCTTACAACTCGCGCATTCGCCGCACGGCGTCGCGGTGGGGCCCTGGATGCAGTTCAGGCAGCGCGCCAGGATGCGCGCCACGGTGGTCTTGCCGGTGCCGCGCTGGCCCGAAAAAATATAACCGTGGGCGATGCGTTTCTGCGCAATGGCGTTTTCCAGCGTGGTCTTGACGTGTTCCTGGTTTACCACGTCGTGGAACTTCTGCGGCCGGTATTTACGCGCGATTACCTGGTACATGGGGTGGGTATCCGGATCGAGCACGGACCAATATGCCAGGCCCCGGGTAATCCGCGGCACACGAACCGCACCGCTACCGTTGCTTCCTTCCGGACCTGGCGGGGTTTGCGGCCGTCCATTGCACGGAGCCCGAGACCTGACAAGTATTTATCGTAGCACGCGGCCCCGCGAAAACCGGGTTACAAAGCCCCCCGCGCGCCCGCAAGTAGCCCATCCCGCTGATGGCGTTGTTCTTGTCGGGAAACTCCACTCAATCCGTGGCCGAGGCGTCGCCTGTTTGCAAATTCGCAACTTGGACCGGCGTGGCCGGGAGGCCCATAAGCGCTAACTTAAGCATTGATGAATGTTAATATTTGCGCTACACTTTGGCCATGCAACCTCTCGACGAGGACTGGAAGTTGCTACTGGATTTATTGCCTCCGGGTTG
>Ga0187874_10000089_pt1 | contig 117744 bp, 123 predicted proteins | sample June2016WEW_16_1_3_FD_132993 | JGI IMG/M metagenome (GOLD analysis project Ga0187874, IMG submission 132993) | Peatland microbial communities from SPRUCE experiment site at the Marcell Experimental Forest, Minnesota, USA - June2016WEW_16_150 | ecosystem: Environmental > Terrestrial > Soil >... | reverse complement strand
GGCTTGGACACCACAAGCCTCGGAAGGGGGCCACCCTCGGTGGTGGATTGTCAGTCCACCGAGAGCTCAGGACTGGAAGATTTCAGTGAGCAGGTCTGGCAGGTTCTCAGTGAGCGTGGTCAGAGGAACAGGAGCTGAAGATGACGGTGATGCTGATGAAGTGGTGATCCCTGAGTCGGCGTGGAGTCAGGGCAGATGTGCGGTAACTCACGCTTTACGTGAGTTACGAACAGAGTTGCCCAACACGGCGTTAACTCACGTTTTACGTGAGTTTCTGGTATACTGGCTCATAGGAGGCCGACATGACCCGCCAGCTCGAACTGATCGATACCCTGCTCTCAGAGGGCCGAGACGAGTTCACCTTCGAGGACGCCAAGGCCCACCTGGGGGTGTCCACGGAGGCGACCGCGAACGCCCTCACGCGACTCAGCAAGAAGGGCCTGGTCGACAAGGTGGTAAGAGGCCACTATGCGATCCGCCCGTTCGGAGCGCTGGGGACGTCGGCGGCGACCGAGGACCTCGGCTTTGCCGTCGGGGCGGCGTTTGAAGGCCGGGATCACCGGATTGCCTACCTGAGCGCCCTAAGCGAGCTCGGAGTGCTCAGCCATCCGGTCCGGACGATCTACGTCGCGTGCACGGAGCGGGTCCGGTTCTCAACTGTCAGCCGCAGACCACTTCGTCTCGCCATAGAGAAGCCGGAGACGATTCACCTGGAAGCCGAAGCGGTCAAGAACTCGTGGCGCTCGTCGCTGGAGCGGGCACTCTTTGAATGTGCTCTCCGTGTGGACCTCGTCGGCGGCGTGGAACGTCTCGCCGAGGCGGTCGCCTCCGGATCGCGAGATGCGGACTCGGCGCGCATCGCACAACTCACCAATGCCTTCGGAACGCGCGGACAAGCAGCAGCACGTCGCCTCGCGTCCTTGGCGACGGCGCTCCAGTTGCCTCTGAGACTGTCAACAGGTGATCCGGTTGGATCCACGCGACCACCGTGTCGCATGGACAGACACACGGCTTCGGGTGGCGTGGAACACGACAATCGATGAGCTGCGAGCGGTCGTTGGGAACTAGCGATGCTGACCCGGTTTGCGATCACGCGTCGGGCGAACGACGACAGCGTCGATGCTTCGGTTGTGGAACGGGACTACGTCCTGGCTCAATCGTCGCCCAACTACACCGAGCGAAGCCGACGGACGGTGGGCAACTCGTCTTCAAGGGCGGCACAGCGCTTCGGCTCGTGCACATCCGTGATTACCGCTACTCGGCGGATCTGGACTTCACCGTCATCGGTGGTGGTGGCGGTGCAGCAACCGCTGCCATGGTGGAAGTGTTGAATGCTGCACGAGAACATGCAGGATTCCCTGTTCTCGAACTCATCGACGGCGACAGCCCGATCGCGTACGTCGGGCCGTTGGAAGCTGGCCGCCCGCGTCGCCTCAAACCCTTCAGACCCCACCTCGCGGTGGGCGCCTTGTCCTGCACGACGGTCGTCGGAGACGCCAGGAAAAGCGAGGGCGGACCGTCCGACCTCCGGTAGGGGGCAGATGCTTATCCCGGTCGTTTCCTTCACCCGGCGCTCAGTCCTGTCCCCGTGGGACATCCTCGGTCACGCCTCCTCTCATCCACTCCGCTCCCGCCGTGCCCGGCGAGGAATTACCCCCGCCTTTGGCTACGGATCCCGCCTGGAGACGGTCCGACTGGACTTTCACCAGCTAAGAACATGCGCCGCCCGGCGCACACTACGGGGTCGTCCCATTTCCTGCGGTCGTCCATCTCAGGATTGTGGCCTTAGCCTTCCCTGAGCGGCCCGCCCGGTGATCAGCCGGTCGAGCGACCGCGGGACCTCCCGGTTCTCGCGCACGGAGGTTCCGTGCATGCCGTGGTTCTTCGACCGCGCGGGGCCCTGCGGCGTCTTGCGAATAGCGTCGCCACCGGTGTTGCCTTCAGTGTTCAAAACCACCTGGGCGCCCCGAATGCCAGATTTCGCGGCTCAATAGCCCGGCCTGCACGTGCCCCTGTCAACGCTTCGCCTGCGCCCTCGCGGACGCCGACGCATGACTCGGGGTCAGCGTGGGTCGCTACTCCTTCGGTGTAGGGCTCTTGCATCCCCTCCTCCGTGCCGGTTTATCCCGGCGCTCTCAGAATTTTGTCCTGAGATACAACATATTTGTGTTATCTCAGAAATAATGTATTTTATCGGTATGCCAAGTGACGAGGAGATCACGTACGCCGACCATGTCGGCCGGTTCTACGCCCGCCGCTACGGGATGGCCCCGATGGTGGGCCGCCTGCTGGGATACCTGGCGGTCTGCGATCCACGGGAGCAGAGCATCACCGAGCTGGCTGACGCACTGTTGGCAAGCCGGAGCGCCATCGCCGCCGCGGTCAACACGCTGGAGAATCTCGGGCTCATCCAGCGATCCCGGGCCGCAGGCGAGCGGATGGACCGGGTGCGTATCGACATGTCGTCGCCCCGAGCGACGGGCGCCGACATCTCCGAGTACAGGGAGCAGGGCGAGCTGGCCCGAGAGGGTCTTCGCCTCCTTGAGGACGCCCCGCCTGAACGGCGAGCGATCTTGTTGGAGTGGGCCGCGTTCGCCGATTTCCTGGTGGAGCGGCTTCCCGCTCTGGAGCAGGAGTGGAAGGACCGGCGGGAGAAGCTGCGAGCCGCCGGCGATCTTCCTGAGGCCCCGGTTCCCCATCGAGAGGGCCGAGCGGGATGACAGGCCAGATCAGCGCGCCGGGGATCGTTGCCAGGGACGTGTGCAAGTCGTTCAGTGCGCACGTGGTGCTCGACAAGGTGAGCCTGGCCGTGGAGGAGGGGACGATCCTGGCGCTTCTCGGCCCCAACGGAGCCGGCAAAACCACGATGGTCCGCATCCTGTCCACCCTGATCCCGGCCGACTCCGGGTCGATGCGCATCGCCGGTCACGACGTGGTTGCCGATCCTGAAGGAGTTCGGGCGGTCATCGGGGTCACCGGTCAGTTCTCCGCGGTGGACAACCTGCTCACCGGTGCCGAGAACCTGCAACTGATGGCCGACCTTCGTCATCTCGGCCGCGAAGCTGGGCGACGACGAGTGGCCGAATTGTTGGAGCAGTTCGACCTGACCGACGCCGCCCACAAGCTGCTTTCGAGCTACTCCGGCGGGATGCGACGACGCCTCGACCTCGCGATGACCCTCGTGGATCAGCCGCGGGTGATCTTCCTCGACGAGCCCACCACGGGCTTGGACCCGCGCAGCCGACGCACCATGTGGGAGATCATTCGTGAGCTCGTTGCGGCGGGGGTCACGATCCTGCTCACCACTCAGTACCTCGACGAGGCCGACCACCTCGCCCACCAGATCGCGGTGCTCGACCAGGGCCGGATCGTCGCTGAAGGAACGCCCGCCGAGTTGAAAAGCCGCATCCCTGGCGGCCACATCCGGCTCCATTTCGCTGACCTGCACGAGTTCCACTCGGCAGCAGGGCTGCTCCCGGCGGCCAGTCCCGAACAGGACCAGCTCGTTCTGCAGGTCTCGACCGACGACTCCGTGGACTCGCTCCGCGAACTCCTCGACGAGTTGCACCGCGCAAGTATCGAGGTCGAACGGCTGTCGATCCACACTCCCGACCTCGACGACGTGTTCTTCGCCGTTACTGGCAGCCACGTCAGCGCCCAGCCCGACCGGGACCCCACACCACAAGGAGCGGAACGATGACCACGCTCGCGTACGGGCTCAGCGACTCACGGGTGATGCTGCGCCGCAACCTCAAGCACCAGCTCCGCTACCCGTCCATGACCATGATGCTCATCGGCCTACCCATCGTGCTCTTGCTGCTGTTCGTCTACGTCTTCGGAGGACAGCTCGGCGCTGGCCTCGGCGCGCACCTGGGACGCCACGCCTACCTGGACTACGTGGTCCCCGGGGTTCTGCTGATCACCGTGACCTCGGTCGTCCAAGGCACCTCGATCATGGTCGCCATGGACATGACCGGCGGCATCATCGACCGGTTCCGCACGATGGCCATCGCCCGCGCCTCGGTGCTCATCGGCCACGTCCTCGGGAGCCTGATCCAGACCCTCGCCGCCATGGCCATCCTCATCGGGGTCGCCTTCGCCCTCGGGTTCCATTCCGGCGCCGGGCCGCTGGACTGGCTCGCCGCGATAGGGATACTGGCCCTGTTCGCCTTCGCGCTCATCTGGCTCGCGGTCGCGCTCGGGTTGGCCGCCAAGAGCGTCGAGACCGCCAGCAACACCCCAATGATCCTGTTCCTGCTGCTCTTCCTCAGCAGCGGCTTCGTGTCCACCTCCACTATGCCAACGGGCCTGCGCCAGTTCGCCGAGTACCAGCCCTTCACTCCTGTCGCCGACACAGTCCGCGGACTACTCACCAAGACCGCCATTGGCGATCACGCCATCGCCGCTATCACGTGGAGCTTCGGCATCGCCGTTCTTGCCTACCTCTGGGCCGTCCGCCTCTACAACACACGCCGAGCGGCCGAGCCAAACTGAGGGGAGACAGCGCCTGGGTCTGCGTGAGGCGGAAGGCTCCCCCGTTCCATCACCGGAACCGTGAGAGGGTCTGGCCGAAGACCCGCCCCGCGCCTCGCTGCGACCGGGTCCTTCCGCTCACAGGGCTGTGATGTGGGTCTGTGAGTGTTGCTGTGAGTGTTGCTGTGAGCTGCCGGAGCGCCCAGACGCTTCTAGTGCGTGATGGTCGAACCGAGAACCGTTCCGCGATCTCGTCTGTGAGCACTGCTGTGAGCACCGCTGTGAGAAGTGGTGTGACCCGATGAGTTCACAGTTGCGCAATGACTCGGTCACTCTCCGCCGAAAGCGATCGTCCGAAATCGGTGCCATCATCACTGCGCCGGTATGCCGAAGCCCCGCGACGGAGGGAACTCTCGGTCGGAGTCGCGCCGACCGACAAGCCGCTCGTCTTTGAGGTCGAGGCGGCTATCACGTCAACGCAGATGCCGCTGCGATACTCGCCCGCATCATTCGCGCGCCTCGCCTCGTCACGATCGAACGGTGAACTGAAGTACTCGATAGTCTCGCCGAAGCCGCGGCGATCGGTCGAGACTGGATGACATGACGGAACTGTTCGCCGCGTACGTACGAACCAGCACCGAGGACAGCCAGTCGCCAGAAGATTCAAAGGCAAGCGCTGGCAGCTCGCTCTCGCGCAACAGTTGATCACCCCCCACGACGGTTCGATCGTCGCGGTGTATCACGACATCGACGTCAGCAGATCGCTCCCGTGGTCACGGCGACCGGAAGCCACACGCCTCCTCGCCGATGCAGCCGATCCGCTTCGCGGACGGCGACGTCTCGTCATCGGGGAACCACAGCGGGCCTTTTCCGGTCCCCAGTTCCAGCTCGTCTTCCCAGTGCTCAGCCACTACGACATCGAGCTTTGGGTACCCCGGATCGGCGGACCGGTCGATCCCGACAGCGAGGCACACGACCTCGTCATGAGTCTCTTCGGCGATTGTCCAAGGCCGAGCGACGCCGCATTCAGCACCGAACGAGGGCTGCGATGCTCGCGCTCGCAGCGGGCGGGCGCTGGCTCGGTGGACGACCGAACTACGGCTACCGGGTCGTCAACACGGGTCTTCCGCACCCGAACCGCAGCAACGCGGCTGCCGGCGCCCAATTGAGGAGCCTTGAACTCGATCCGGAGACCGCGCCCGTCGTGCGGCGCATCTTCGAGCTCTTCGATGCCGGCGTCGGCTGTCGCTCGATCGCGGCCCGACTCGAAGCTGAGGGCCTCCCGAGCCCGGGAGAGGTCGGGCCAACCCGACATCCTCGCTCGGCCGGGGTCTGGGGCGGATCGGTGGTCCACGCCATCCTGCTTAACCCGCGCTATCTCGGTCATCAAGTTGCCGGGTGCCAGCGTCGCTTCGACGAGCTCCTGAACGCCGACGATCCGGCGCTCGGCACCATCTCACGCCAGCGTTGGCAGGGTCGTGACGCGTGGTCTTGGTCCGAAGAGCCCTCCTGGCCGGCGATCATCCCCGCCGATCTTTTCGAGCGCGTCAACCGTCGGATCACCAATGCACCGAGGAACCACGTCCGCGGTCCGCGCACCGAGCCTGGGAAGTACGTCTTCTCCGGGGCGATCCAGTGTGGACACTGCGGCAATGCGATGTTCGGAGTAACGATGAAGGGCAAGCCCTACTACAGGTGCACCGCGACCGGAGCGGACTATGCCGTCCCATCGGTACCGGGGCATCCGCCAACTTATGCCGTCCGCGAAGAGCGCATCCTGGCCGCAGTCGACGCATGGCTTGATGAACTGACCGACCCTGATCGGCTCGACTCGACAGTCGCAACCATCGTCGATGCAGACGAACAAGCCGAGATCGAGCCGGCGGAGGTCACGCGGGCGCGTCACCAACGGCAACGCCTCCAGACGGAGCTCGATCGGTTGCTCGCCGCCATTCGCGCCGGCATGGACCCCATGCTCGCCGCCGGCGTGACACGGAAGGTTCAAGCCGAGCTCCGCAGCGCCGAATGCGTAGTCGAGGAGTGGGAGCGTTCGCAGGGTCGGACACTGCCGCTCGACGAGGCACACGTGAGAGCCGCTCTGGCGGAGACCAGGGACTCGTGCGCCTGCTCGCCGAAGCTGATCGTCCCGATCGCACCGACCCCTACCAGGCCCTGGGCATACGGCTTCGCTACGAAAGAGAAGGGTCGACAGGGCGGGAACGAATCCACGCCCAGTCGACCATACGAAGTGGCGGGCGAAGGATTTGAACCTTCGACCTTCGGGTTATGAGATCGATCTCGACCGTCTACCTGGTCTTATGCAGTGATTTCGTGTAGTCCTGATTTGGCCTTTGAACTGGGAGGATAGTTACCCAGTCGAATCTGACAGGCAGGATGCCCGAAGCGATCGACAAGAGAATTTTGGGTTTCTCTTGGGTTGGCCATGTTCGCGTCCAACGGGATCTACCCATAAAGCATCACTGCCTACGTCTCCCGAAGGGCGACGATCTCGGCGTCGTCGGTCACGATGAAAGTCGCTCCAGCTCCTCGAGCACCGCCCTCGTCCACGCCGTGGCGACTGCGCGGACCTGCGGCGCTGGGATCGCGGCCTCAAGTGCATCCGCCGCCATGTTGGTACCGGGCGATCGCTGTGCGATAAAGAGCTCGCCAAGGTAGCCAGCGGCCTCTCTAGTCGCGGCGCCAGCTTGCGGGTGTGACTCGAGCGACGAAAGCGTCCTCGCCACCTGTCGGGCCGGAAACGTCTGCATCAGGCGGTAGATGTCCGACGCATCTTTGTTGCGCAGTCGGTCGGGACGCTCGGCGGGTTGCAGCCGGTCATGGAGCTTGTGGAGCTTGGCGACGAGTAGTGCCGCGGGACCCGCGACCTCGACCTCGAAGCTACGGCCGTCGTTGGGATCCAGCGCTCTGATGGGCATCGGCGCGTGGTCGACCACCGCGGCTTCGAGCCCGTGGGCCCAGCGGAGCGCCATCTTGTCGTGCGCGCCGACACGCACACTCCGTCGGCCCTTCGAAGTGGCGAACGCCTCGGGGACAATCAGATCCACTGGGACCAACACCTCCTCGGTGCCCGCGCGTCGTCTGGTCACCCATACCCCTGGCTCAACCGCGTTGCCCCGAATCGAGGGCACGAAGCCGACTGCTCGCATCACCTGCTCGATGAGAGGTACGTCGTTGAGGAGCGCGGGGTCAACGACGAGGTCGCCGTCGAATGTGTACGCGGCCACAGTGAGCTCACTGGCACCGGTGTGGAGGTAGACGGCCTGAGCACCAACGAGGATGATCGCGGGTTGGTGTTCTCGGAGGGCCTCGAGCGCGTCGAGGAGGACCGCGCGAGCTATGACCGTGCGGGCGTCGGTCGTTCCGGCCGGCGCGCTGGCGCCGGCATCTGGTCGATCGTCGTTCTCCAACTCGCCTCGTTCTTCGCCATCCATTCGAGCAGAGCCTCTCCCTCGGCGGGCATACGGCCGTTGCCTGAAAGACAGTCGAGCGCGACCTGACTGAGGCCGGCCCACCGAATCCCATCGTCCCACTCGGTACGGTCGAACGGACCGTAGTTGGTCGGCCGAACGAGGGCGACGTTTGTGCCCCGATCGGCCTCAAGCAGATCGAGATCGACTGCCAGCGCAGCTGGATTCATCGTGTACACGACGAGAAGCACCGGTGCTGCAACCGGAGCGAAACGCACGGCAGCGAAGGAGCCGGTGACCGCCCAGGGTTCGTCGGGTGCACGCTGAGCGAGCGTATCGAGCGTAGCTTGCGGACCGCGGGGCGAGATATACCCGCTCGTCGTTCGCCGACCGAGGAGATCGAGGTACTGCGCTCGCGCACGCAAGAGCGCCGGCCAGTCGACGTCGGTGACCTTCCCTCGTGGCTCGCGCTCGATAAGTGCCTGCTCGCTCAAAGACTCGAGGATGCGAGAGGTGTAGCCGCGGTCGATGCCGGCAGCCGCCGCGATCTCCTTGAGCACGTACGGGGGGTACGCGTCGACGAGCACACGCACGACACGCCCGGTCATCGCCCCCCGAAGGCCGGGGGCAGCCGTCGGCGTGCTGTTGGGGTTGCGGGCCGTGCGCTCGATCTCGACGTAGAGGTTCTGCAAGTCGAGACGAATATTGCCGGCAAGGTCGATGTAGCCGATTTTCTCGGCGTCTAGCACCTCTCGCGTTCGAGGACTGAGGTAGGGCGCGACAACGGCGATCGGCATGTTCCCTGTCATCGCTCGCAAGCGAGGACCGAGCGGCCCACCCAACAGACGGCGCGCATCTTGGGGAGTGAACGAGCGACGGGCTTCGACGAGCGCGCTGTATCCGCCCGTGCCCGCGTGGTTGACGAGTATCTGCTTACCGGGCTCCCCATTCGTTTGAGCCGGACCATCTGCGACGGTGACTGTCCAACGATCGGGAAGGTGACTGCGCAGTTCTTCCGCGGCGCGCTCAACGAGCTGTTCGTCGCTCAGTTGCAAATCGTTCGGCCCAGTTCCCATGACTTGCTAATTTAGGCGACTTGCGGACTAACCGCAACTAGGCACTTTTAGCAACTCGCGCTGCTAGAGCACCAATGCAGGCAAACCGATATTGATCACATTACAAGTCACAACTGGCCCGAGTTGACGACAAGGACGCGAATCATGACCACGACCGCCTAGATCCCCCTAGAAGAGTTGGCGAGAGCCTGGAAAATGCCCGGGCAGTTTCCCGACCTCGGTGACGCTGAAGGCGACCCGTTCCTCGTCCGTTCTGATTTCGGTGTCCGCTACCGGTCTAGGTGTCCGCAGGGTGTCCGTGGGGAGAGGCCCCAGTTGGGCCCGGCGGTAGTGATCTCTGTTGCGGTGCCGGTGTGCACGAAGGCGAGCACGCGCCAGATACGTCCACAGATATGTCCACACGATGAGGTTTCTCTTGCCTTCATCTAGCTATATCCGCAGGTCAAATGGTATGTAGCCTTTCTGTGGACATATCGGAGTCCGAAGGATTCCCAGCGGCGTCGGCCTTGACCTCCCGATAGAGGTAGTCGTCTTCCCACACCTCTTGGGCGAGGCGTTCTTCGTAACCCGTGTAACGGTGCCGAATGAGGGCCCGGGCCGCGAGCGCCGCCCGTTCGTTGATCTCGAGGGTCCGGGTGCGCTCGATCCGGCCACTGCCGACCTCGGCCGCCCGATCGGCTGCTTCGGTCGCGATGCTCTTGGCTAGCTCGGCGTGCTCAGGGGCGAAATCGAGGTAGGACACGATGGCGTCGCTCAGCTCCTCGCGGTACAGATCCTCCCTGCGAGCTCGGTACACCGCTCCTTGGGAGCGGCGGCTCGCACGCGCCGCTTCACTGCCAACCGCCTCGGCCTGGGCGGCTTCGATGGCCGCCTTTGGCGCCAAGAGGCCTAGCAGCCGGCGATGCGGCTGGTTACGGCTCCGGGGGCGCCACAGCTTCCAGTAGGTGCCCGCCGCCTTGACCCGCCGGGTGACAAAGGCATCGCCGCTCAGCAGGAACTCCCACCCATCAGGTTGATCGAGCTCCCCGTTCTCAGGATTCCATAGGCCCCCACGCGTGTCGTACACATCGAGGCTCAGTGCGCTCAGGTCCTCCGGTCCCACTGCGCCAGTCTCCTACCGGTTCGAGCGGCGAGCACGCTGTGCCATGTGCTGAGGCATCCGCCCGTATCCGTCTGATCGGGGCGGAACGCGGCGACACGAAGATCGAAGTTATGTGCTCACGTTCGGGCGCCGGGATCCGGCGAGTCTGTCCAGTCTGTCCGTACACATCGGCGACTATGATCGCGGCGCCAACGGCCGGTGGGACCCCCGCGACGGGGGTTGTCCCCCCTCGGAGATGCCGGCTAGCGCCATTCTCAGGATCAGCCCGCTCCCGTAACGTGTTCAACATGATGCGGGCCGATGTCGAGGAATCCGGGTTGCGTTTACACCTGCGAACTCGCGGACGGGAGCGGGAGTTCGTCGTCCCGCAGGCCCGCCTCGACCAGCTGCAGCGGATAGCGACCACCGTGGCAAGGACGCCGTTCACGCGGCGAACCTGGCGCGAACTCCTCTTCTTCGTCCTCGCGGCGCTGCTCCAGGTGGTCGGTGGGGCGTTCATCGTGCTGACAATGGCGGCCGGGACGGCGCTCGTTGTCACGTTCGTCGGCCTCGTCGTGTTCGCGGCGTCGCTGCGCGGTGCCCGGGGCATAGGGGGGTGGCACCGGGGGCTCGCCCGCAGCCTGCTCGACACCGACATCGAGGAACCCGAGCCGTTCGTGGCCCGCCCGGGATTCTTCGGCTGGCTCCAGTCCGCGCTCCGTGACCGCACGAGCTGGCGGGCCGTCGTCTACACGTTGGCCAAGGCCCCGCTTGTCGCTTTCGGTGTCTGGTTCGCCCTCAGCACTTGGCTGGCGGCGTTCACGTGCCTGACGTACCCGATCTGGAGCGCGCACCGCACCAGCAGCCCGGGGGAGTTCGGCTTTGTCCCCACTCTTTTCCCGCCGGGCTACTTCTCCGTCGGGACCAACGGCTTTTGGCACGGTCTCTTCATCTTCATAACCGGGGCGCTGCTGGTTTTCGTCGCCCCCTGGACAATGCGGCTTGTCGTCTTCGTCGACCGCCACCTCATGCGGGCGCTCCTGTCGCCCGACGCCGTCACGACGAGGATGCGTACGCTGGAGCAGGCGCGGACGCGCACGGTGGACGCCTCTGCCGCCACCCTCCGCCGCATTGAGCGAGACCTCCACGACGGGACGCAGGCACAACTCGTTGCCGTCGCGATGCGCCTCGGCCAGGCAAAGGAGAAGCTCGCCGCCGGCGGAGACATCGATCTCGACCAGGTGCGCCGCCTGGTGGACGACGCGCACCGCGGCGCTAAGGAGGCGATCGTGGAGCTGCGAGACCTCGCCCGGGGCATCCATCCGCCCGTGCTCGACGTCGGCCTCGAGGGTGCGCTGTCGACGCTGGCCGCGCGCAGCGCGGTACCCACGGATGTCACTGTCACGCTACAGGACCGCCCGACGCCGGCGATCGAGGCGATCGCGTACTTCTGCGTCGCCGAGCTGCTTGCCAACGTCACCCAGCACTCACAGGCCTCGAGGGCGAGCGTGAGCTGCGTCCAGCATGGGGCGTGGCTGCGCGTCGTGGTGCGGGACGACGGGCGAGGAGGCGCCCATTCCGTCCTCGTCGGGTCCTCGTCGAGCGGTCTCGCCGGCCTTGGCGAACGCGTGCAAGCGGTGGACGGCCACCTCGACGTCGCTAGCCCGCCTGGTGGTCCCACTGTCGTCACCGTCGACCTCCCACTGCACGCATGAGCGACACCATCCGCGTCGCCATTGCCGAGGACTCGGCAGTCTTGCGGGACGGGCTCGTGCAGCTGCTGGCCGATCGCGGGTTCGTGATCACCGACGCAGTCGGCGCTGCGAACGATCTCGAGGAGGCCGTCGAAAGGGACTGCCCCGACGTGGTAGTGGTCGACATTCGGATGCCGCCGACGTTCACCGACGAGGGGCTGCGGGCCGCGATCGGGCTGCGCGAGCGATACCCGAAGCTCGGGATCTTGCTGTTCTCGCAGTACGTCGAGACCCGTTACGCGGCCCAACTCTTGGCGCGCGACGCGGCAGGCATCGGCTACCTGCTGAAGGACCGCGTCGCTGACACCAGTGACTTCGTGGAGGCGCTGGTGCGGGTCGCCTCTGGCGGCACGGCGCTCGACCCCGAGGTGGTCACGCAGATGGTGGGCGCCTCGCGCATGCGGGAGTCGCTAGCGCGGCTCAGCGAGCGAGAGCGGCAGGTGCTCTCGCTCATGGCGGAGGGCCGCTCGAATGCAGGGATCGCGAGTGCGCTCGTGATCTCGGAGGGAGCGGTCGAAAAGCACGTGGCCAACATCTTCACCAAACTCGACCTGCCGGTGTCGCAGGCGCACCACCGACGCGTGCTAGCGGTGCTGCGGTTCCTCGAGTCGTAGAACGTCGGTCAGGTCACACGTCCGGGCGTCGAGAGTGCCCGCAAATAATCGGCAGGGAGTATGCGTCAGTCGCTGTCTCTCGGCCCTGTACTGCTAATCCCTTGCTAATCCACGGGTTCAGACGGCATGGACAGGGCGGCACTTCCTGGATGGTGCGAGATACAGAGCCCGAACTCAGTGCTAACGGAGCTAACCCCGCCCAACAGCCTGGACGGCCGAGACGTGACTACGGATCAGAACGGAGCCACAGGTCGCCGGTTCCTCTCGGCGTCATGAGCGGCGACGTTTCAGGCCACCTCAGTCTCGGGGCAACAACCGGCTAGCTACGTAAGGATCCCTCTGTTTCCTTGCGTAACGTCAAACCTTACGCAAGGATGGGATCTTACGAAAGGATCTGCAGTTTCTTTTCGTAGTTGCCGTCCGAGCGAAAGGATCATGGTGCCAGAGCTTGTCGATTGTCTGTGGGAGGGGGGTGGCTTCGGCGCTCGGAAGGACCGTAAACCCTTCCGGTTCAAGGCATACGTACCCGATCCGATTGCCGAGTGGGACAACCCGCTTGCCGCTCGCGCTGCTGACGCCGTAGCGCGCGCCACAGGGTTCGTAGCGCAACTCCAGGCAGCCGGCATCGGTCAAGATCTCGAGGCAATCGCCGGACCGCTGCTTCGTGCCGAAGCCCTCGGCTCGTCGTTCATCGAAGGACTCCGCGCCTCCAACAAGCGCGTGGCACTCGCCGCCTACGAACCCCTCGTCGCCGACGGCACGGCTCGAGTCGTCGCGAACAACGTCACAGCGATGGAACGAGCAATCAGACACGGGATCGAAGGAGCTGACTTCGATGTGGACGACCTGCTCGATATTCACCGGGTCTTGCTGGAGGGCACGAGCGAGACCCGTTTCGCCGGCGTTATCCGAACCGATCAGAACTGGATCGGCGGAAGGGGCACAAGTCCCGCTGACGCAGCGTTCGTGCCACCACCGCCGGACCGGGTGCCAGACCTGCTCGATGATCTCTTGCGGTTCGTGAACCGAGACGACTTACCAGCGGTTGCGCAGGCCGCCATAGGCCACGCCCAGTTCGAGACCATCCACCCCTTCGCGGACGGCAACGGCCGTACTGGCCGCTGTCTCGTCCACGTCATCCTCCGTCGCCGCGCCCTGACTCCGCTGTTCGTTCCGCCCGTCAGCGTGATCCTGGCAGCCTCGCCGCGCTCTTACGTTGCCGGCTTGACCGACTTTAGAGAGGGCCGCGTCGATGACTGGATCGGGGCGTTCGCCGATGCGGTGTCAGCCTCGGCCGGCGCGGCACGATCGCTCTGGGAACACCTCGACGCCCTGCTCGCCGAACTGGTTCAGCGGGCAGACAATCCCCGAGCCGACTCTGTCGCCCGCAGGATCATCGCAGGACTGCCGGCCCAGCCGATCGTGAGCGCCGAGATCGCAGCTGACCGTTACCACGTCACGCCCACAGCGGCGCGGGCGGCGCTCAACCGGTTGCAAGAGCATGCCGTGCTCGTCCCTACCCGGGTCGGACGCCGGCGGGGCCGCGAGTGGATAAGCGACGAGCTATTCCAACTCCTCGACGCCTTCGAGTACGACATCGCGCGGACAGAAGACGGACGTCCCCGTCGGATGCCGTCACCGACTCGTCCACCCCGAAACACGGCGGTGCCCAAGCCCGGTTAGGCGGGAGAGATGGATGGGTTCCACCATGGCCAGCGAACAGACCGTTGCCAGTGAGACCAAGAAGTTCCTGCCACGAGTCGGCTCGAAGAGCGGCGACGTCTCAGGCCACCTCAGTTTCGGGGTGTCGCCCGTTGTAGCCAAGAACCATATGGCTCCTACCTCACGGTGAAGTCGTTCCCAAGGTGGGCGGCCGGCGAAAGAGCCGAGCCGGGGCCACGACCGGTGAGGTCTTCCTCAAACTGTCGGTGTTGCCGCGCAACACCTGTCCCATGATCGCGGCTGCAGCCCGGTCCCGCTCCTCGATGAGATGGCTGTAGACGCGCAAGGTCAACGACGGATCGGAATGGCCGAGCCGTCCTGCCACGGTTCTGGCATCGACCCCCGCCCCAATGAGCTGGGTGGCCGTGAAGTGCCTCAGGTCATGGAGCCTTACCGTCGGCGCGCCAACCGAGTCACGCACTCTGATGAAGAAGGAAGTCACGTTGTCCGGCCGGAATGGCGTCGCCGCCTCGAGGAACGGGGAGAACACGAAAGCATCCGGTCTCACCTCGACGTCAGCCTGTTCTGCCCATGCCGTGACACGCTCCCGGTGTGCAATGAGGACCGCCACGCCGACCTCGTCGAGCGCGACATGACGGGATCGATCAGTCTTCGTGCCTTTCTCGGCGAGGCCCCCCGGCACAACGACGAGCGAGCGCTCCACGTCAATCGTCCCGTTAGACAGATCGACATCGGACCACCGGAGGGCACAGAGCTCGCCGCGGCGCATACCGGTGAGCGCTGCCAGCATCAGCAGCGGCGAGAGCCGAGGATCTCGCTCCTCGGCGGCCTCGATGACTTGTCGCACAACCCCAACAGAAGGCGCGTGAATCCGACGTTGCGAGACCCGGGGCGGCTTGGCCATCTCAGCGACGTTGGTGCTGACCCAGCCCCAGCGGAGCGCCTGGTGCAGAGCAGCCGAGATAGCGGCATGGTGATTCCGAATAGTCTTTGGCGAGCTGCCGGCGTCCTTCATCGACCCGTAGAGGTCATCGAGGTGTTTCGCGCTCAGTCGGCTGATCGGCACCTTGCCGAGCCGAGGTCGGATCGTCTTCTTGACCTCGGCCCGATACGACCGAAGGGTCGTCGGCGATAGGTCAAGGCGCTCGCACTCCTCCAGCCACTGGTCGAGGAGCTGGCCAAAAGTCGCCCCGACACCGTCGGTCCGTGGGGCCTGCTTCTCGATCAATTCACGAAGGGCGGTGTCAGAGTCTCGCGCACTGCCGTGGAACCTCTTGGAGACCTGACCGTACTTGCCGGTCACTGCGTCTTTCCCGGTCGGGACACGCAGCTCCCAGACGCCCTTCTTGATTTCACGCTTCGATCCGCGCATGCGCGCAGCATAACCAAGATTCTGGGTTGGCCTCTGGGTTAGGCCCCGGGACAACGAAAGAGCCGGTGCCCTCACACCGGCTCTGACCTGCACTTTCTTTGGTGGCGGGGGAAGGATTTGAACCTTCGACCTTCGGGTTATGAGCCCGACGAGCTACCTGACTGCTCCACCCCGCGGCGGTAACACGAGACTTTATCAGCCCCGCCGGTCCGGCCGCCTCGCAGCGTCGGCCGCGTCTCAGGTCCCAGGCGCCCCAGCCCCTGCCAACACCAAGTCGCCTGCCGCGACGCCACGGCGCGGCGTGATGATGTCGTCGATCAAGCCGTAGTCGAGCGCTTCTCTCGCCGTCATGAAGTAGTCCCGGTCGATGTCGTGCTCGACCTCCTCGACGCTGCGACCACTGTGGAAGGCGATGATCTCGGCCATCCGCCTGGTCGTCGCCATCACTTCGCGCAGTTGTATTTCCATGTCCCGGGGAGCTCCCCGTGCACCGGCAGTTCCCTGGTGAATCATGATCTTGGCGTTTGGGAGCGCCAGGCGCTTGCCTGCCGCGCCACCCGCGAGGATCATCGCCGCGGCTGACATGCCCATCCCCACACAGATCGTGGACACCTCAGGGCGGACGTGTTGCATGACGTCGTAGATCGCCATGCCGGCGTAGCCGAGACCGCCTGGGGAATTGATGTAGAGCGAGATGTCCTTCTCGGGATCATCCGCCTCGAGATAGAGGATCTGAGCAACGATCAGGTTCGCGATCTGGTCGTCTACCTCCTGGCCCAGAAAAACGATCCTCTCCCGTAACAACAGCGAGTACAGGTCATAGGCGCGGTCACCGCGACTCGTCTGGTCTAGGACCGTCGGGATCATCGACTGCCTCAAGGACTCTTCTCCCCACACGTCACTACCCCCTGGCTCCAAACTGTTATATCATTTTCAAGATATCACCTACGCGATAAGGAGTCGGCACAGAACGTGATTGACCGGCAGCACCAGCCTGTATTCCCCGGGTTTGGGGACATGGCTCGTCGAAGGCGTGAGCTTGTCGAGGCCTTGGCAGCGCGGCGCCGTGCCATCGGCCTCAGCCAGACCGAGGTCGCAGCGCTCATGCACACGTCCCAATCCGCCGTGGCCCGTCTCGAGACGGGGCACGCGGACGTGAGGATCTCGACACTCGAGCGCTACGCTGCCGCACTCGAGCAGCGGCTCGACTGGCACCTCGCGCTCGAACCCGAGCAGGAGGCCGAATGACCATGGAGCCGAGCGCCTCTTGGTTGGAAGAGCGCCTGTTCGACCGGCGGATCGTGCTCTGTCGCGGCATTCTCGATGAAACGCTCGCGGGTCGCGTCGCTGTCCAGCTCATGACGCTCGACGCTCTCGGTGACGGCGCTGTCGAGCTCCAGCTTGACTGCCAGCGTGCTTCGCTTGAGACGGCGTGGACCCTCATCGACGTGATCGACCTGCTCGGCGTGCCCGTGAACATCGTGTGCGCAGGCCGCGTCGAAAGCGCGGCGGTTGGCTTGCTGACTGCAGGCACGACACGGACGGCGCTGCCACACACGAGGTTTCGCCTGACCGACCCCGAGCTTGAGATCTCCGGGCGGGCAAGCGAGCTCGGTGCCCTGCTCGACCACCACACGGCGCGTCTCGACCGATTGCACGAGCGGGTCGCCTTGTGCACAGGCCGTCCCGTCGGCGACGTTGCAGCCGACTTCCAAGCCGGACGTTCGCTCGACGCCACAGAGGCGCTCCGTTACCGGCTCGTCGACGAGATCGCCAGGAACAAGCGGGCCGTCCGATCCATCAACAGCACGAGCCGCCACTCGGTCCACGGCAAGAGGCCCGGGGCCAGTGAACCGCTCGGCTTCAGGCCAAGGCCGCGGAACCCTTGAGGACCTTCCCGTCCGAGCCCTAAGCGGGCGAACGCGTTGCCTTGATCGCGTTGACCGCGACCGGCTTGTGGTTCTTCGCCAGGTCAGATTCCGCCTCGGAAACGAGGTCGCCGACCATCTTCATGTCCGCCGAATACGTCGTCAGGTCCTCACTTCTCAATGCCGCGAGCCCCTGGTTGTAATAGCTCTGCGCACTCTGGATGAGAGCCCGAACCTGAGCCGGAATGTTGGCGGTGCCTGTTCCGATGCTGCTCGTCGCGGCACCGAAGACGTCGGAGAGGGCAGCACCAAGGGTGTTCTCCATCGCGACGTCGTTGCCGTAGACGACGATGTAACGGGTCAGTTGCGGGTAGGGGTTCTGCGACGAGCTCACGTACAGAGGCCTCACGTACACGACCGAATCGTCGATGGGGATGACGAGCGTCGTCCCGAGCGAGACGACCGAGCCCGCTCGGCCGACGAGGGTCACGTACTGGGAGACCTTCGTGTTCGACTGGATCTTCGAGTTGACGACGGCGGGGCCTGCTGTCGCGTTCCGCGTCGGGGTCACATACGCGGTGAGCTGACCGTAGTCCTGGTAGTCACAAGTGGCGGTCATGAGCGCAGCCAGCGTCTGTATCCGGTCGCCCTGTGAGAGAGGGTCCAGCGGCTCGATGACCGTGAAACCGGGCGCGGTGACGCCGGGGAGTTGCAGGAGCTCGTACTCGGGCACGAAGCGCAGCGTGTTCCCCAGTGCGTCGACGGGCAACGCCTGGTCCGGCGACCCGGTACCCGAGGTCGGTGCGAGCTCCCAGGCGTTGTTGGCGATATAGAAGGCGGAAGGGTTGGTCAGGTGGTAGCGGCCGTACATGGTGGCTTGCACCATGAGCAAGGCTGCCGGGTAGCGCAGGTGCGCTCTGAGTATCGCGTCCATGTCGCTCAACGGCTTGAACATGTTCGGGAAGATGGACTCCCAGGTGTTCAGGATCGGGTCGCTGTTGGTCACGGCGTAGAACGTCATGTCACCTGTGTACGCGTTGACGACCACCTTCACCGAGTTACGAATGTAGTTAAAGCTCGTGGCGAGGCCGGTTCCGCTGGGAAGCTCGGACGTGCTGGCCTGCTGGGCATATGGGTAATAGCTCGTGGCCGTGTACGCATCGACGATCCAAACGATCTGGCCGTTGTCGATCACCGGATAGGGGTTGCCGTCGACGAGGAGGAAGGGCGCCACCTTGCCGACACGGACACGGACGTCCTGGAGGAACATCAAGCGGGAACGCTGTGTGACCAGGTTCGAGATGAGCAGGTTGAGGTCGTGGAACCTGAGGGCAAAGGCCACCTTCGTCCAGAACGAGCCGATCGGCACTCCGCCTTTCCCGGCATAATGGCTCGAGACGGTGTTGCCGTTCGTGTCCGAGTAGTCGACCTCGCTCTGGGCGGTGTCCGCGACCACGTAACCCGACTGACCCAGGCCGAAGTAGACCGCCGGCTGGGTGATCTTCGGAGCGCCATGACTTGAGGCAGGCGGCACGCCTGCGACGTCGAATACAGGGTTCCCACCGCTTTGCTGGTTAGCTGGCGAGAGCACGGCACCGTAGCCGTGGGTGTACTGCAGGTGGATGTTGACCCATGACGGGGTCGGAAGGTCTGCGGCATTGACCTGTCGCACGCCGATCACAAAGGGAGTCAGCGTGCCGTCAATGCTGTAACGGTCAAGGGAGAGCCCGGCGATGGTGAAGCCGGTCCCGTTCTGCTGGAGCTTCTGGTAGGTCTGAGACGTGATCGAGGGCTCCCAGAGCGGCAGGTTGTCCAACGTCGCCGCCGCCCCGGCTACGACGCCACCGGTCAGGTTCGAAACGCCCGCGAAGGCGCGCTCATGGATCTTCGAGAGCCCCAGAGCAGTGCGCGTCGCCTGGATGTTCCGGCTTATATAAGGAAGTTCGAGCTTGCTCTGCGCAGGCGTGACCTTGAGGGCCTGCACGGCTGCCGGCACGATCACGCCGGCGGCGAGGGCGACAAGAACCCACAACCCGGCCCCGATGGCGGGAAGTGCCAGGCTCCGCTGATAGACGTTGAACACCATCAGCACGAACACCGCGAGGGCCACTACGGCAAGCAGCTCGATCGCCGGCAGGCGTACGTGCACGTCTGTGTAACCGGCGCCGTTCGTATAGGCGTCCTTCGCGAGCACGAGGTTGAAGCGGTCGACGTAGAAGTACCCCACAGCCCTGATCAGTGCCATGGCGCCGAGGATCACCGACATGTGCGCAGTGACACGCGGGTCGACTCGCGGGGAGGGGCCCTGGAAGCGGAGGCCGCCGTTTAGGTAGTGCGCGATTCCTGTGACGATCAGGATCACGAGCAGTGCCACGAGTGTCCAGTCGACGAGGAAGGACAGGAACGGCAGCTTGAACACGTAGAAGCTGACCGCCTTGTGGAACTGTGGGTCCGTCGCGCTAAAGGACTTGCCGCTGCGGAACAGCAGCCAGTGCTGCCACTGGTCGCTCGTCGAGGCGCCAACGATGAGGGCGAGGATGAATGACACGACCGTGCGCAAGGCGAACGTGTGCCTGCCGACGATCTGTTGGTAGCGGCGGACTATCTCGAGCTCCGGCGACACGAGCAGTGCCCGCGGGGCGATTCGGTCGACCACCCAAAGACTGACCCAGCAGGCGACGAAGAACAGGCCGATGAACACCACGGCGAGCTCGAGCTTGACCTCGGTCAAGAGGCGCCAGACTGCGGTGAAATGGACTGACCGGTACCAGAGGTAATTCGTGTAGAAGTTCGCCAGTCCCTGGATCACGACCAGCGCCACGATCACGAAAACCACGGCCCCGATGACCCAGGCTTGGTACCGCCGACCTGGGCGCATCCGGGTCGATAAGTCCGTCGGAACTCGCATCCGCTGGAGCCTACGACCGAACAGGCACTAGAAGGCAGCGGCAGCCGGGGTGCACGGGTGGATGGGCGTGCCCGGTCGGGAACGCGGCGCCCGGCGGCTGCGGGCCGGCAAGCGAGTTGTCGTCGCAGTCGGGGCACGAGCCCCCGCCGTCGTCGTCCTCGACGGCCCAGCGCAGCAACGGCGCCTCACCGTTGCCTAGCGAGCTCAGCACCGCGAGCTCGCCGGTGGCGAAGGCTCGGGTCGTGAAGTCGCCGGCAAGTCCCTCGACCCGCGTCCCTTTCCACTCCCGGTACGCGACGCCGGCAGCGTCCGCAGAGCCTTCCAGGCTTCCCTCGAGCTCGGAAAGCGACTCCTCGATCCTTTGGCGCAACACCGTCGAGAGGTCGTCTGCGAGCTCGGCGGCGATCAAGGCCCCGGCTTCGAAGGCGACCGCGGCGCTCGGGGCCGGGGCTGTCACGCAGGGTCCGGCCACGGCGTCACCGGCCACGAGGAATGCGGCGCCCGCCTCATAGGCCTTGGCGAGCGGGTCGCTGGCCGCGGCGACAAACCTCTCGCGCTGGACGTTCGGCGGCATCAGCTCGTCCAGCACGGGCTTGCGGGAGCTTTGTCGCAACGCGTTGAGGAGGTCGTTCTGGTCGTCCTGGAGCGCCCGCTTGAGCGCCCGGCCGAGCTTGGCGGTTATCGATCCGAGAAGGTGGTCACGCCGCGCCAACGACTCGACATCCGGCTCGGTGATGGCATCGGCGTCGGACCTGGCCACGACCACCTCGGCGAGCTCTTCTACGGCGGCGGCCACGCTCTCCGCCCTCTCGGCGATCAACGCTGGCGACCCAGCGGACGCCTCGGCGCCCTGGGCGACTTCGATCGTCTCCGAGGAGCCCTGCCCTACCGGCTGTTGTTCTTCGTGAGCCTCAGGCGCTTCAGCGGCAGGCTCGGCGGACTGCTCGGCCTCGGCCACGACAGGGACGGCTGTCGTGGCCTGGGCGGCCGCCTCCTCGGCGGCACGGCTGGCTCGGATACGGGCGAAGAGCTCGTCGACGCTTTGGCGGCTCGCACCCGACCCTTCACCAGCGGGCCGTGCGACGGTCCCTGGCCCGCCTGCGCCGTCGCCTCCGCTCGCCGACGCGACTGCACTCAAGGCCTCCTCGTCCCCGCCGAACTCGTTGCTCGCCTGCGCGGCGGCTGCCAGCTCCGCCTCGAGCTCTACGAGGTCGCCGCGGCCCAGCTCCTGCGCGACGCGTTCGCCTGCCTGCTCGGCGGCTACGCGCGCCTCGTCCTCGGCGGCGGCGAGGCGCCCGCGCAGCTCGTCGACCGATGCCCCGACGGCATCCACGACGCTCAGCAGCGAGTCCTTCCCGGTGCGGAGCTCCTCGAGCTGCACGCGCAGATCACGCCGGCGGGCGACCAGATCGGCGAGCGCGCGGTTTCGCAGTCCGCGCGCCTCTGCCACCATGCGCCGGCACTCTTCCTTTGTCGCGTCGAAGAGCTCGACGGCCTCCGCGTGTGCCACCTCTGTCATGGAGTCGGCCTCCGCCCGGGCCCGGTTCATGTACTCCTCAGCCTCGCGTTCGGCCCTCGCGCGGATCTCGAGCGCCTCGGCCTCCGAGGCCGCCTCTTGCTCGGCGAGGACTTGGCCGGCCTCGGCGATCAGCTCGGCCGCACGCTCCTCGGCCTTCGCCACGACCTTTGCCGCCGCGTCGTGCGCGGTCCACAGAATCTTGGCGGTTTCAATGCCAATTGCCCGCGTGAGCGTCGCCTCGTCCAAGACGGGATCCTCCGCTCGGCGTTCTGCCTCGGCCACGCGCTCGCGCAGGATCGCCTCCCGTTCGAGTGCGCCGCGCAGCTCGGCGGCCACCTTGCCGAGGAAAACCCGGACAGCCTCGCCGTCGACGCCCCGGCGTGCTGTGGGAAAGGACTTGTGTGCGACCTCGTCAGGGCTTAGCGGCGCACCTGAGGAGAGCGAAACGACCTGAGGATCCTCCGACATCGCCAATAGCCTACGACCATGCTTCACCGGGCGGTGGTTCGTGAGATGCGACCCCCGAGCGACTCGAGAATGTGAACCGCCTGATCGATCGTGCTCACGGCGTACACCTTGAGGTGCGGGCCCGCGTGCGCCTTGGCGACCGCGTACTCCTGCGGGGGCACGAGGAACACGCTCGCCCCCGCGCCGCGCACCGCGATCGTCTTCTGCGCTACACCGCCGACATCTCCGACAGTCCCATCGATCGACATCGTCCCGGTCGCGGCGACTTTCAGCCCATCGGTCAGATTGGCCGCGTCGAGCTCCTGCATGAGGCCGAGCGTGAACGCGAGGCCCGCAGACGGGCCCACGATCCCTTCGGAGGAAAGGTCCACCTTTACCGGCAAAGGCCCTATCTTGAAGGCGGTTCCGTCGACCGCGGCGCCACCACTGCCCTGCGGGTAGATGCCCATGCAGGAAACGGGATGCGGCTTGCCGCCTTTGACAGTGACGAATTCCGCGATCTTGAACCTGGTGCCCTTGCCCTCCGGCAGGCAGGTGAGCGTCGCAGAGGCGCCACTTCCCTGGATGCGGAAGACTCCGAGGCGGAACGTCACCGTTCGCGGCTTGCCGGCCGGGTAGGCGCTCACCACGACGTGAACGACCGCGCCGGGGGTGAGCTTCTCGAGCCTGTTCTGGAGATCGAGGTACGTGGACACCTCGGCACCGTCGAGCTTGCTGATGACTTCGCCCACCTCGAGCGACGAGGCCGCTGGCGAGCCGGGGAGGATCCCGTAGATGAGCGCCCCGAGCGCCACGACCGGGACCTTGTAGCCGAGCGCGTCCAGGGCAACGACCGTGGCGGCCTGTTGGGCGGTCGACATGTCGATCTCGCCCTCGGTCGCATACTGCGCCGTGGACTCGCTCCCGAGGATCGAGGAGCTCGGATAGATGGCGGCGTTCGGGTCCAGCCAGAAGAACGGGTAGTAGAGCGCGCGCAAGGGGGTGAGCTCCACATAGACGAGGAGCACCGAGCCGCTGTGAGAGTGCCGATCGGCCGAGGGGACCTTTATGAGGCTGCTCACCGCGGGCGCCGAGCCGGGCGTCAACGCGTAGTACGGCAGCTGGATGAACCACGCGATGACCGCCGCGGTGAAGACGAGGGCGAGGATCGCCGCGAGCGTGTGGCTGGCCCTCCAGGAGAACGGATCCCCGTCGCCACGACGCCCGCGCCCGGCACCTGTCCGGTCTCCGTAGACCTCGATCGCGCTGTCGGGACGCTCGCCCTCTACGCTCGGTCCATCGTGAGCCGAATCCATCGAGCCGTAGCCTGCCATGGCGCCGCAGTGCGCGGGTGCCGCCGGTGAGCGAACCTGGCAAGCGGGCGGGGGTCGAGGCGGCGCGCCGGCGAGGAGATGCCGCTGTGGCCGGACATGTGGGCGACGAGCCGACGGCCCGATCCTTGCTCGGCGATGCGGACCCGGTGGTGCGCGCGACAGCGCTCGGGGCGCTCGTGCGGATGGGCCGCGCGACACCCGAAGACTCCGCTCGAGCGCTGGCGGATCCCGATCCCCGGACCCGTCGTCACGCGTGCGAGCTCGGCGCCGCCTTGCCGGGCGCGGACTTCGCAAGATTGCTGGAGGACCCGGACGCGGCAGTTGTCGAGGCGGCGTGCTTCGCCGTCGGCGAGGTGGGCGACGTGCCGGCCGTCCCGAGCCTCGTGCGGATCGCCACGTCGAACATCGATCCGCTGTGCCGGGAGTCGGCCGTAGCCGCACTCGGGGCCATCGGCGCCCCGGAAGGGCTCCCCGCGGTGCTGGCCGCACTGGAGGACAAGCCGCAGATCCGCCGGCGCGCGGTGATCGCGCTCGCAGCCATCGACGCTCCTGAGTCCGATGCCGCCCTCAGGCGCTGCCTCGAGGACCGGGACTGGCAGGTCCGTCAGGCAGCCGAGGATCTGCTCGGCATCACCACCGGCGACGACTGACCGATTCGGCGGTGTGGCCCATCGTGGCCATGCACAAGACGGCCCCGGCGACGGCGCAACGCTCTGGGTTCTCGACCAGGTGAACTGGGATGCCCGTCGCGGACGCGAGCCGCCTGCCGAAGCCGGTGAGGAGAGCGCCGCCCCCGGCGAGGTAGAGGCCCCGGTTCAACAGGTCGTTCGCCAGATCCGGCGGCGCCGAAGAGATGCATGACACGGCCGCTGCCAGGATCCGGTCCACGCGCGGCGCCATGGCGTCGGCCACTTCCGTCCGCGTGATGACCACCGAGCGCACGATGCCGCTGGAGACGTCCCGACCCCGCACCTCGACCTTGTCGTCCTCCTCGACCCAGGCGCTCCCGATCGCGCGCTTGATCGCCTCGGCAGTCGCCAGGTCGATCGCAAGCTCGAAGTCGCGAGCGCAAAGCCGCTGAATGGCCTCGTCGAAGTCCCCCCCGCCGAGGGGAACCGACGCATGTGTCACGAGGCCGCCGAGGGCGAGCACCCCGATGTCGGTCGTGCCGGCACCGACGTCCACGACCATCGAGGCGACTGGCTCCTCGATCCGCAACCCGGAGCCGAGCGCCACTGCAACCTGCTGCTCTACGAAGCGGACACTGCCTGCACCCGCTTGCTTGAACGCCCGGTCGAGGGCGCGCCGCTGGACGTCTGTCGCCGCACCGGAGGCACAGCACAGCACCGTCGGCTGGCTGGCCGACCACGTCCTCACCAGGCGCAGCAGCTCTCTTGCCACCGCCCAGGTGAGATCGAGATCGGCCAGCTGGCCGTGGCAGACCGGTCGGACGATCGCCACCTCGCCCGAACAGCGACCGCGCAGGCCGACAGCACGCTTGCCAAATGCCACGAGACGGTTCCGCCCGAGGTCCACAGCCGCGATCGTCGGCTCGTCGACGATGACGCCACGGCCGGGGACCGCGACAAGGGTTCGCGCCGTGCCGAAGTCGATTGCGAGATCGGCGCCCACTACTTGCCGACCTCGGGCGGCGGCTCGATGGGCCGGGCCGTCGGGCTCCAGTCGGTCCCGCCCTCCCAGGTCTCCCGTTTCCAGATCGGGGCGGTCGCCTTCAAGGTGTCGATCAGGTACCGGCAGGCCTCGAATGCCTCGGCGCGGTGCTGCGTCGAGACGACCACGATCACCGACGCCGCACCAAGCTCCAGACGGCCGACCCTGTGCCACACCACGGCCCGCCCGATCTCGGGCCAGCGCTCCCGCGCCGCGGTCACGATTGCCTCGAACCTCGGCAGCACTTGGTCCGAATATGCCTCGTAGTCGATTGCCTGCACTCCCGTCCGCCCTTCGGCATGGTCGCGCACCGTTCCGACGAAACAGGCCACCGCGCCGCACGACGGCCTCTGGACCCATGCGAGGGCGCGCTCGGCCGGAAGTGGCTCGCTGGTCAGCTCGAGCCAGTTGTCACCCTTCGCCGACACGAGCACGTGGGTCATGGTATGCGACCCGTCCGGCTCGGGCGGCCCCCCATGAGGTGCCCGACGCCCCATGGGGACCCACCCTCACTATCCTCGTTGACCGTGGTCGAACCCGGAGACGACTTCGACGACATACCGGATGAAGGCCCGTCCGGCCCTCTTCTGCCACCTGACGACCGCCTCTGGCGACACCCCTCCGAGCTTGGCGGGCATTTCTCCCCGGTGACAGCAGAGGCGCTCTCCGCGCGTCGCAGTTGGATGGCCTCGACGCCATCTCGTGCCGGAGCCTGGTCCGCCGGCATAGTCGGCGCTTTGCTGGCGACCGGCGTCGTGCTCGTCGGCGGCCACCTCACCCATCTGCTCTCGTCGCCTGCGCCGGACCCGTCCACTTCGGCCGTGACCCACCGTTACACCAACGAGACCCTGAGCTCGACAATCTTGCCGACCGTTGGCGTGCGCGTCTCCACGACGACCACGGTCCTGCTCGGAGTCGAGCCGGGCCTCTACAAGCTCGCCTCCCATGTCGCCACGGCCATGCCGGTCGTCCTCGACGGCAACGCGAGCGGCGGCGGAGTCGTCGTGAGCTCGAAGGGCTACGTTCTCGTGCCGGCCGCGCTCGTCACTGACGCCGACGACATCTCGGTGGTCATCGACGGCCAGCAGCTCGTCGCGACTCTCGTCGGGGTCGACCCCGGCACCGGGCTCGCGGTCGTGCGCGTGCACGACCCGGACACCCTCACAGCCGCCCGTTTCGCGTCGGGCGCGGCAATGGAGTACGGCTCGTTCGTCGCCCTCGTATGGGTGGACGCTCACGGGCCCCACACGTGCTGGGGCACCGTCAGCGAAGCCGACGTCCAGCTACCCACGACGGGCAACAGCCCGCCACTTCTCGACTCTCTGGAGACGCTCGACCCCCTCGCAGGGGTGGAGACCGGTGGCGCCGTCCTCGACGGGGCCGGACGCCTGATCGGGATGGTCACCAGCGTCACCGGGCAGACGCTGGTCGTGACGCCCGGTTGGCTGGCCTCGATCGTCTCTCAGGACCTGATCTCCGACGGGCGGGTCGTCCACGGCTGGCTCGGGATCACCGGTCAGACCATTTCGCTGTCCCCCTCCGATACCGCCGTCGAGGTGATGTCTGTCAGGGCCGGCGGCGCGGCGGCGAAAGCAGGCGTGGAGCCGGGCGACCTCATCGAGGCCGTCAACGGCACGCCGATCAGGACGATGTCGGACATCGTGGCCGTGCTGTACTCATTGCCGCCCGACCAGGCGGTCGTGCTCAACGTCGTGCGGCGCGGTCACACCTGGGACGCCCACGCCCGGCTGACAGCGGCAGCCTGAAATCTCCCCGGGCCGCCCGAGCGGTCCGGACCCTGCCCTGGCGGCCCTCGCCCTAGCATCGGGCACGTGAGCGATCCTCTCGCACCAGGAGGCGGCGACTTCCTCCGCAACATGCTGGGCGACCTGCTGCGGCTCATCCGGACCGAAGGACCCCTGCAATGGGAGCTCGCCTTTCAGCTGGCGACAAGCGTGGCCGCAGGCGACGAGCCCGATCCCAACCCTGACCCGCTCGCCCGTATCCGCCTCGAGGAGCTGAGCGCGATCGCCGAGTTGCACGTGAGCGACGTCACCGGCATGGTCCTCGGGTCCGGAGGCTCGAGCCTCAGGCTCGTTCCGACGACACGGGTTGAATGGGCCCGGCGCAGTCTCGAGGCCTGGCGACCGCTGCTCGACCGCCTCGCCGCAGTGTTGACGACCACGGCCGGGACCACGAGGCAGGGCCCCGGGACGAGCGCGCCCGGGCCGGCTGGTTTCGGGCAGGGCCCCGGGACGAGAACGGGTCCCGGAACGGCCGACGACTCGCCTGGGTCAACGGGCGGCCCGACAGGTTACGAGGACGCCATGCCGCCGGATCCCTTCGGAGACATAGACCCGTTCAAAGACGCGGAAGCCGCCGACGCCGCGGAGTCACAAGAGGCTGATCTCACCGAGATGATCGGCCGATGGACCTCCGCCATGGCCCCGGCGATGGCGGCGATGCAGGTCGGCTCCGTGGTGGGACATCTCGCACGGCGCTCTTTGGGGCAGTACGACCTGCCCCTGCCTCGCACGTGCTCGAACGAGATCCTCGTCGTTCTCGGCAACCTGGAGCGCGTGGCCGAGGAGTGGAGCCTCCCGGCCGACGACTTGAGGTTGTGGCTGTGCGCGCACGAGATGGCTTTCCATGCAGTGCTCACCCGCCCTCACGTCGCGCGGCGGCTCGAGGATCTCGTCGTCGCCCACGTCCGGCTTGTCCGTCCCGATCCCCGCGACTTCGAAGGGCTGCTGCAGGGCATCGACCCGGGGACGATCCCCGGCCTCTCCCAGATCATCGGCGACCGCGAGCCTGCCGGCGAAGGCGACTACGGCGCCTCTCCCGAGCTCGAGAGGGTACGCGCCCAGCTCGCCTCTTTGACGGCCGCGATCGCCGGCTACGCCGAGTACGTCACTTCCGTCGTCGCCTCGCGCCTGATAGGCGGCCATGCGCCGATTGGCGAGGCGATGCGCCGGCGCCGCGTCGGCCGCGGTGAGGGTGAGCGCGTCGCAGAGTCCTTGTTCGGCCTGCACTTGGATCAGGAAGATGTCGATCGCGGTGCGGCCTTCGTTCAGGGCGTGGTCGAGCGTTCCGGAGAACTCGACCTGGCACGGCTGTGGATCGACGAGAAACACCTCCCGACGCCGGCCGAAGTCGAGGCACCTGGGCTATGGCTGGCCCGCATCAATCTCGAGGAGGACGGCGACTAGTGCCCGTTAGGCGAGCCCGACCTCCTCCTCGGGCACGCCGAAGTCCCACTCCAAGATGAGGTTCTCCCGCTCAGCGTCACGGACGATGCGCTCACGGTTCCTGCGGAACTGAGGATCGTGCGGCGGCAACAGCACGAGACGCGCGAGCGCGCGCTGGCGGAATTCCTCGATGACCGCCCGGTCACCGAACTCCGACTCGACCTCCCAATGCGGCGCGACCGGACCGAGATAGACCATCCGTATGTGCCCCCGCGGTGGCTCGAGGGGCTGGTGTTCCTCCGGGTTGATCAGGGTCATCGTCTCTCCTTGGCAACACAACAGGCCGAATTGTACCGGGCGGCACGACCGGGAGGCTCCCGGGGAAGCACCGGCGGTCGGTCAGTGCAGGCCGGCGCGTTGCAGGATCTGGGCCACGATGGCGCGGATCTCGTCGATCGCGATCGCGAAACCGACGTTCTGCGCCGGCGCATTGCCTTGCGAGCTCGTAGCGACGGCGGTGTTCATCGCGACGACGAGTCCGGACGAATTGACGAGCGGGCCGCCTGAATTTCCCGGGTTGATGGGAGCATCCGTCTGGATCAAGCCGGTCAGGTTCTCCGTCGTACCGTTGTCGGTCGTTGCGGTGAGCGAGCGGTTCAATGCCGACACGATGCCCTCGGTCACCGTCGGGCCACCGGCGAGAGCGAGCGCATTGCCGATCGCCAGCACACCGTCGCCCTGTTGGGCTGCGCCGGAGTTCCCGAACCGCACGGTCGGCAGCGAGTCCCCGGCACCTTCGACCTGCACGAGCGCGATGTCCTTCACGGCGTCGGTCCCGATGACCTTTGCGGGGAACTGCTTGACTTGCCCGTACAGGGTCACGGTGACGGTTTGAGCCCCTTCGATCACGTGGTTGTTCGTGAGGATGACGCCGCTCGGCTCGATGATCATGCCGGTTCCTGCTCCCTGCACGTACGAGCCGATGTCGCCGACGCCACGGAAGCTGCTCGTGTCGATCGATACGACAGCCGGGAGAACCGACGCCAGGATCGACTGGACGTCACCGACTTGGACCTTGTGGCTCTTGGTCGGGAAGTACTCCCGGACGATGGTCTGAGGGGATCGGCTCGTGAACACCGCGACCACGCTGCTGCCGGCGACCGCGCCGATCAGTGCCGCCACGAGGGCGACACCCATCCACCCGGGAATCGAGCGCGGCGGGCGCTTGGGAATCCGGTGCCGCGGCGGCTCGCGATAGGACCACTGACCCGTCCACTGCGGTTGCTCGTAGGTGGGCCGGGGCCAGGTGGGTTGTCCGTAGCGGGCAGGCCCGTACTCGCCTTTCGGATAAAGGCCCTGCGGTTGAGCGGACCAGCCGACCCCTGTGGCCCCGCGGCCCGGCTCGCCATAGCCCGTGTCGGCGAGGTCGCCACGTTCGTGAGCACCGTCGTCCGGCGCGCTTTCACCGGCATGCCCGAGCTCGCCCCAACTCAGCAGCTGACTCAGCGGGTCGGTCCCGGCATCGTCGTCGCCACCCGGGCTTTGGGGCACGCTCACAATCTACCGGCCGCTAGGCTCGCGAATCTCTGCTGGCATACTCAAGAGCAGGTGAACAGCGCTTTGGCCAAAATCTTAGGATTTCCTGCGAATATCCTCACGCCCGTAGCGTCGGGTCCAGGAACAAGTCACAATGGTGCCGTGGACACTTCGTGGATGGGGCGGGGGAAGTGCCGGGAGATGCCGCCTGACACCTTCTTCCCGAGTGACGGCGTGGGGGTGGAAGTAGCGCGGCGTATCTGCGCCGATTGCCCGGTCAAAGAGCCGTGCCTGGACTATGCCATGGTCAATCACATCGACCACGGCGTCTGGGGCGGGACTTCGGAGCGCGAGCGCCGGCGGATCGCCCGTCACCGCAGGCTCATAGCAGTCCGCTCGAGCTAGCTCCGAGCGGTCGCGAAGGCCGCGACGGCAGAAGACAGGTGGTTTCGCGTGCCGGGATGGCAGCATGCCGAGCCGGCAGCTCGAACGGTGCCGGAGGTGATGCGCAACGATCGTCGCTGGACCGAAATCAGCACGAGGAGAGCGCGATCGGGGCTCTCCCCGCGGTTCGGTGCCGCTTTACAGCGGAAGCTCAGGAGGCCGTATTGGCCGTCTGGGCCAGGACACGAGCCCGGCGAACCCTGCGACGCTCCCGTTCGCTCATGCCGCCCCAAATGCCGAACTTCTCACTGTTGGCGATCGCGAATTCGAGGCAGTCGCTGCGGACCACGCAGCCCCGGCATACCTCCTTGGCCTCCCGCGTCGATGCGCCCCGCTCTGGGAAGAACAGCTCCGGATCGACGCCCATGCAGTTAGCACGACCCTGCCAGGTCCTATCGAGGCCACCTTCGAACAATGCTTGGAGTGCCATCTTGGGCGCCCCCTCCCCTAACAACTCGCAACCGTGTAGTTACAAGATGGTGATTATCATGGACCCTGGCGCGAAAGGATGCAAGAGGGAGTTTGGATCTACCCGCAAATTGGGTGCAGTAGGGCTGAGCCCGCAGCCGTAAGCGGCTGTCCCGGGCCTTCGAGAAGAGGCCTATGCCCCCCTAAATCGCCTTTGTGACAGCTGCCGACGGTTCTCTATGAAGTCGACAAGGACGTAATCGCCGAGTGTCTCGGGGGTTGTGAAGAAGGCTCTGCCCCGGTTGAGTTGAGTTATCTTCTCGACGAAATCGCGCAGGTGGCCCGTCGCGTCGAGAGCGAAGGTGTTTATCCGGATCCCTTCTCGACAACAGCGCAGAACCTCTACCAATGTGGCCTCGACCGTGGCGTGCGACGGGGGATAGTTGAAGAACACCCCGCCGTCGGCCTGGATGTGTGCCGTCGGCTCACCGTCTGTGATCATCACGATCTGCCGTGTGCCATGGTGGCGCGCGAGCAACTGCCGGGCGAGCACGAGCGCGTGCTGCATGTTCGTGCCGTACACGTAATCCCAGGAAACCTCGGGCAGCTCCGCAGCCTTGATCTCGCGTGCTCGTTCCGAGAAACCGACGATCCCCAGGTAGTCCCTCGGGAATTGGCCCGAGATGAGGGCCGTCATGGCGAGCGCGACCTTCTTCGCGGCAAGGAAGTTGGCACGGAGCGGCATGGACAGCGACAGGTCGATCAGGAGCACGGTCGCGCACTGGCTCTGGTGCTCGGTCCGCTCCACCTCGAAGTCCTCGGGGCTGAGCCGGACCGGGAACCGGACTCGTGGCCTTTCGCCGGCGTCGATGTCGCCCTCGGCGACCTGGCGGCGCAAGGCGTTGCGCATGGTGCGCTCGATGTTCAAGTTGAACGGGTCGCCGATCTCGTACGGCTTGGTGTCCTCGGCGCGCTCGTGGCCCGTTCCCGTCTTCGCCACCCCGTGCCCACCGAGCCTGTCCTTCGACAGGTGCTTGAAGAGGTCATCGAGGGCCCGTTGGCCGATACGTCGCAGCCCTTTCGGCGTGAGCTCGAGCCGCCCCTCCCGTTGCTCGACGAGGCCGGCCTCCTCGAGCCGTCGAGACAGTTTCTGCAGCCCTCCCAAGGAGTCGGCGGCCTGCGCGCCCAAGAGGCTCCGGACCCGGTCGAGGTCGATCTCGGCAAGCGCCCCGGGTTGCGGGGATCCCGACAGCATCTTCTCAAGCTCGTCGAGCTCGCCCAGGCGTTGGAACATGTCAGCCGTCTCGGGCAGCCCCATGGCCTCGCCGCCGCTGAAGCTCGTCCGTCGGTCCCACTGCTCGCCCGGGAAGGCGACCCGCAGGTTGCCCGCTAGACGGTTGATCTGCCAGGAGAGGTCGACGTCGCTCAGAAGCTCGTCCATCAGCTCCTGCAACTGCGCCCGCTCGGAAGGCGTCATCGAGGCCAACATCGCCGAGACGGCCGCCATCCTTCGGGCAAGCTGTTCGAGGAGCTCGTCGAGGTCCGCGGGATCGCCTGGGAACAGGTCGCCGTAGCGCTCCATGAACTGCTCGAAGCTCGGGTCCAACTCCTCGCCGGCGGCGCGCTGTTCCATCATCGTGTTCAGGGCGTCGAGGGCGTTGCGAATGTGATCGCGCTCGGCGGAGCCCGTGGCCGCCGCAGCGCCGGCCGCCTGGTCGAGGTATGTCTTCACCGCCTCTGCGCGTAGGCGCTCCACGAGCTCGTCGAAGCGTTCGCTCGCCTCGCCCGAGGTGAATTCGTAGTTCATGAGGCCGTGCACACGGCCCGCCAGATCCTCGGGGAGCAGCCCCAGCTCTGCACGGCGTTCGCCGACGACCTCGTCGGTGACCTGCCGACGACGCTCGTCGCCCGAGGCGGCCGCCTCGCGCTCCAAGGCGTCGAGCGCCTCGCGCTCCTGGTCGAGGATCTCGTTGAGCTCGTCCGCTATCTCCTGGTAGGCGCCACTGGGGTCGTGCCGCGCCCGCTCCTGGCGGCGGCTCTCCCGGATTCGTTCCACGAGGTCCTGGAACCCTTCGATGCGCAGGCCATTCACGTCCCTGAAGCCCTGCTGCATCATGCGCCGGAGCGCAAAGCCGACGTCGCCGTGGTACACGAGGTCGTCCTGGATGTCCGAGAAGACGGCGTCCGCGTCCAGCTCGAACCCGGCCTGGGTGCCGTCCCATCTCGAGTACCGGTAGTTGGACATTTGCTGGACCTATCGAGCCCTGTAGGTCGCTCGCGGCCCTGCCGCGTCCTTGTTGAGCCGTTTGGAAAGATGCAGCCCGTCCAACACGAGCTCGATGGCACTGGCGATCGCTGCAGGGCTCTCCGACTCGGCGGTCAGCACCATCACCGGCGTGCGAAGTGCCGGCAGTTGTTCGAGGACGCCCAGGTACTCCTGCGAGGAGAGGTCCGGCCCGGTGTGCACGGCCTTCCCGTCCTCGAACCCGCCGACCACCTGGCCCAGCGTCTCGGGCGGGCATTTCTCGCGGAAGGTCTGGAGGATGGCGGCCTTTATGAGCTTGTCGACGACCTCCTCGTCCTCGCCCTCCTCGAGCGACTCGATCTCGAGCTTGCCGAGCGTCGAGGACACGAGTGCCCCGAGGTCGCTCACGCGGGGAGCCGCCTCGGTCTCGCCGTGGAGGAGCGCACGACGGACGGCAGCTGCCGCCAGGGTCTCCTGGTTCGTCACGCTCAGGCGCACCGACACGCCGGAGTGCTGGCTGACCCTGGGGTTGCGACGCGCGAGCTGGCTCACGCGGGCGACGATCTCGGACATGTACTCGGGGAAGTGGAGCTGGACGTCGGCCGCCTCGAAACAACGGGCCTCCTGGGACACGATCGTGAGCTCTGTCTCGAGGTCCTGGGGGTAGTGCGTCCTTATGCGGGCTCCGAAGCGATCCTTGAGGGGAGTGATGATCCTTCCCCGGTTCGTGTAGTCCTCGGGGTTCGCCGAGGCCACGAGCAGGACGTCGAGGGGCAGGCGCACCTTGTGGCCGCGGATCTGCACGTCCCTTTCCTCCAGCACGTCCAGCAGCCCGACCTGGATGCGCTCGGCGAGGTCGGGCAGCTCGTTGATGGCGAAAATGCCGCGGTTGGTCCGCGGCACGAGCCCGTAGTGCAGCGTGAGCTCGTCGGAGAGGTAGCGGCCCTCGGCGACCTTGATCGGATCGACCTCGCCGATCAGGTCCGCCATGGAGGTGTCCGGCGTGGCGAGCTTCTCCCCGTACCGGTCGCTGCGGTGGACCCAGGCGACGGGCGTGTCGTCGCCGGCCTCTGCCACGAGGTCCCGGGCCATCCGGGAGACGGGCCTGTAGGGATCGTCGTTGATCTCCGAGCCGGCCACGACCGGCAGCCACTCGTCCAGGAGGCCTACGAGCGAACGGATCATCCGGCTCTTGGCCTGGCCGCGCTCGCCGAGGAATATCACGTCGTGACCCGCTATGAGGGCGTGCTCGAGCGCCGGCAGGACGCTGTTGTCATAACCGAGGACGCCGCCGACGACCGGCTTGCCCTCGGACACGCGAACGAGCACGTTGCGACGGATCTCCTCCTTGACCGACACCGAAGCCCATCCCGAGGCGCGGAGCTCTCCGAGCGTCGAGGCCAGCGTCGAGGGGGCGGAGGAATGGCCGCCCATGAGCGTCGCCCGGCTCGCAGCAGCGGGCCCGGGCTCTTGTGGACGGGATAATTGGGACATTCGGCGAGACTACGGTCATTAACTCGCAGCACGTGCAGCCCCGGTGCAATGATGATCGCCGCGTTGCAGGGAGTTTGTGAGGACATGCCCGACGTACGCTCGGGCGCGATCGATCCCCACGGAGGCAGCTGATGAGCGTCATCGAGGACCTACCGTCGCCGGCACCTGTGCCGGAGCCGATCCCTGTCCGCATCGGCGCTCCGAGGGCCGGACCTTCGAGGGCGGTTGTGCTCCGCAAGGATCCCTGGTGGGCACAGCCCTTGGTCACCGGGCTCGGCCTGCTGGCGTTCGTCGTCTACGCGACGTGGGCGGCATTCCGCAACGGGCACTACTTCGTCGGCCTCGACCAGGCGCGCAACTACCTTTCGCCTTTCTACTCCCCGTGCCTGGCGTCGAATTGCCCGTCCGCCGTGCGCTGGGGGCCGGTCACACCGGCCAACTCGGGTTTCTCGCCCGCTCTCATCATCCTCGTCTTCCCGCTGGCGTTCCGGCTCACCTGCTACTACTACCGCAAGACGTATTACCGGGCCTTCTGGCTCTCGCCACCCGCGTGTACGGTCGCTGACGCCGGTTCGACCAAGTCCAAAGGGTTCCGCAAGCGCTACACCGGCGAGACGCGCTTCCCGCTGGTGCTCCAGAACATTCACCGCTACACCTGGTACTTCACCTTCATCTTCGCCGTGCTTTTGACCTACGACGCCATCGAGGCCTTCCGCTTCCCCGGTGGCATCGGGATGGGGGTGGGCACTCTCATCCTCGTGGCGAACTCAGTGCTCATCTGGGCCTACCAGCTCGGTTGCCATGCGTGCCGGCACCTGAGCGGTGGGAACCTGAAGAAGTTCTCGACGGCCCCGGCCCGGACATGGATCTGGACCAACCTCACGACGCCGCTCAACAAGCACCACCAGCTGTTCGCCTGGCTGTCGCTGGGGACGATCGTGGTGTCGGACCTGTACATCTACCTGGTGTCGTCCGGCACCTTCAGTGATCCGAGGATCTTCTGATGACTGATACCGAACGGTACGACTTCGACGTGGTCGTCATCGGCGCCGGTGGGGCGGGCCTGCGGGCGGCCATCGAGGCACGCGAGATGGGAGCCCGCACGGCACTTGTGTGCAAGTCCCTCCTCGGAAAGGCGCACACCGTGATGGCCGAGGGCGGCATCGCCGCGGCGCTCGGCAGCGTGTGGCCCGAGGACAACTGGGAGGTCCACTTCCGCGACACCATGCGTGGCGGCAAGATGCTCAACAACTGGCGCATGGCTCAGATCCACGCCCTCGAGTCACCCGACCGCGTCCTCGAGCTCGAGGAGTGGGGCGCGCTGTTCGACCGCACGGCGGACGGCCGGATCCTGCAGCGGGACTTCGGCGGCCATCGCTACGCCCGCCTCGCCCACGTGGGCGACCGCACCGGTCTCGAGATGATCAGGGCACTGCAGCACCGCGCCGTGTCGATCGGGATCGACGTCTTCATGGAGTGCAAGATCGTCCGGCTCCTGCAAGACGACGCAGGCGTGGTGAACGGGGCCGTCGGCTTCTGGCGCGAGTCCGGGCGTTTCGTGACCTTTGGCGCCAAGGCGGTCGTCATCGCGACCGGCGGGCTCGGCAAAGCGTGGAGGTTCACGACCAACTCCTGGGAGTGCACCGGTGACGGGATGGCCCTCGCGCTGTGGGCCGGTGCCGACCTGATCGACATGGAAGCCATCCAGTTCCACCCGACGGGGATGGTCTGGCCGCCTTCGGCACGTGGCCTGCTTGTGACCGAGGGGGTGCGAGGTGACGGCGGGGTCCTAAAGAACCGGGACGGCGAGCGCTTCATGTTCAACTACATCTCGCCGTTCTTCGCGGCGGAGACCGCCGACACGATCGAGGAGGCGGACCAGTGGTACAAGAACAAGAAGGACTTCCGCCGCCCACCCGACCTTCTTCCCCGTGACGAGGTGGCCCGCGCGATCAACTCGGAGGTGAAAGCGGGCCGGGGAAGCCCTCACGGCGGCGTCTTCTTGGACATCGCGAGCCGCCGTACTCCCGAGGAGATTCGCCGCCTGTTGCCCTCCATGTACCACCAGTTCAAGGAGCTGGCCGACATCGACATCACGACGACCCCGATGGAGGTAGGCCCCACCTGCCATTACGCGATGGGAGGCATCCGCGTCGAGGCCGACAGCGAAGCCACCACCGTCGCAGGCCTCTACGCGGCCGGTGAGGCCGCAGGAGGAATGCACGGGTCGAACCGGCTCGGAGGCAACTCGCTGTCGGACCTGGTGGTGTTCGGTCGCAGGGCCGGGCTGGCAGCCGCAGAACGCGCCCTCGCCATCCCGGGGACCCCAGAGCTCTCCGAGGCTCAAGTCGCCGACGTGACAAGACATGCGATGTCCTACTTCGCCAACGAGAGCCACGAGGACGCCTACGCGGTGCACCGTGACCTGCAGGAGACGATGCAGGCTCTCGTGGGGATAATCCGCGTCGAGAGCGAATTGCTGGAGGCGAAGGAGCGCCTCTCCGAGCTGGCCGAGCGCGCCACGCACTGTGCGGTCGAGGGAAACCTCCAGTTCAATCCTGGTTGGCACCTGGCCCTCGACCTGGAGTCGATGCTCGCGGTCTCGAACTGCACGACATTGAGCGCCATCGAGCGCCGTGAGAGCCGAGGAGGCCATACGCGCGAGGACTATCCGGGCTTCAGCCCGGAGTTCGAGAACGTCAACATGGTCACCCGCCTCGTCGACGGCGAGTATGTCGTCGCGCAGGAGCCCAAGCCTCAGATGCCCGACGAGCTGGCGAAACTCTTCGAGGAGGGTGCGCACTGATGGCGATCGACACCGGAGCCGCCCCCACGACAGTTCCCGAGCCACCGCCTCAGGCACCGCCGAAGGACCTCGTGATGCGCCTGTGGCGCGGCGATGCGAGCGGCGGCCGGTTCCAGGACTACCACGTCACGCCTCAAGAGGGCGAGGTCGTGCTCGACGTCGTGCACCGCATCCAGGCGACCCAGGCGCCCGACCTCGCGGTCCGCTGGAACTGCAAAGCGGGAAAGTGCGGCTCCTGCAGCGCCGAGATCAACGGCCGCCCGAAGTTGATGTGCATGACCCGGATGAGCACGCTGCCGACCGACGAGCCCATAACGATCTCGCCGATGCGCGCCTTCCCGATCATGCGGGACCTTGTGACCGACGTCTCGTACAACTTCGAGGTCGCGAAGCTGATCCCCGCCTTCAAACCCGGGCCGAGGGACCCCGACGGCCTGTACAGGATGGCCCAGGTGGACATCGACCGCGGCCAGGAATTCCACAAGTGCATCGAGTGCTTCCTCTGCCAGAACGTCTGCCACGTCATAAGAGACCACGAGGACAACAAGCCCCGGTACGCGGGGCCCCGTTTCTTCGTCCGTCTGGCAGAGCTCGAGATGCACCCCCTCGACACCTTGGACCGTCGCGACTACATCCGCCGTGACATGGGCATCGGCCTTTGCAACATCACCAAGTGCTGCACGGAGGTGTGCCCCGAGGACATCCACATCACCGACAACGCGATCATCCCGTTGAAAGAGCGCATCGTCGACTCGCGCTACGACCCGGTCGCGTGGCTCGGGCGCAAGATCACCGGACGCCCGGCGCCGCTTCGCGCCTCGGAAGCACGCAAGTACACGGGCGCCGCGCACACACAGCCCCCCGCAGCGACTGCGCCCAAGCCCGGCGACGGTGCCTGAGTTCTTGAGCGAGGGGTGGTTCGAGGCATTCGTCGCGGCCCTCGAACGGCTCCCGGTCACAGGCGAGACGGCGGACACGCCCTTTGCGGGACTCCGCCTCGGCCAAGTCATCACTGCGGTGCCCGGCGAGGCCCGTGCCGCGGGTGCGCGCGACGGTGAGGTTCGCTACACGATCGTGCTGGATCAGGACGGCTCGGCATCGCTGGTGGCGAACTCGACCGAGACGGCTGAGGTGGTGCTCGTCGAGGACTTCTCCACCGCGAAGGCGATCGCCTCGGGCAGCGCTTCCCTGCCTGACCTGCTGGCCGCCGGGAAGGTCAAGCTGAGGGGCGACTCGCGTGCCCTGGTGGCGGCCGGAGACCTCCTCGCACGGGTCGCTCCACTGCTCGCAACCGCACTCGGAGGCGGGCGCGCTCCCTAGCCTTGGGCCGAGGAGGCACGATGCTCGATCCCCCTTACCCGAAAGCCCGCAAAGCCGACCAGGCCGACGACTATCACGGGGAGCTGGTCCAAGATCCCTACCGGTGGCTCGAGAACAGCGACGACCCCGAGACCGTCACGTGGGTAAGAGCGGAGAACGAGCTCACAGAAGCCTTCCTCGCCGCAGTTGCGACGCGCGAGGACATCCGCTCACGGCTCACGGAGCTGTCGGACTACGCCAAGCTCGGTGTCCCCTTCGAGCGGGGCGGGCTTTGGTTCCAGACGCGCAATGCCGGGCTACAGGACCAGCCGGTGCTCTGGGTGATGGACGGCCCGGGCACACAGGGCCGGGTGCTGCTCGACCCGAACTTGTTGTCGCACGACGGCACCGTGGCCGTCACCGGCCTCGAGGTCACCGAGGACGGTTCGAAGCTCGCCTATGCCACGAGCTCGGCAGGATCGGACTGGCGGACATGGCGAGTCCGTGAGGTCGCTACAGGCGCGGACCTCGACGATGTCGTCGAGTGGTCGAAGTTCGGCTCGCTCGCCTGGAGAAATGACGGCTCGGGCTTCTACTACGTCGCCATGGAGCAACCCCGTGAAGGTGCCGAGTACGTCCAGGAGAGCCGCCTGGCACGAATCTTCTTCCACCGCCTTGGCACGCGCCAGGTCGAAGACGAGCTGGTGTTCGCCGTTCCCGAGGAGACGGACTGGCTGCCCGACGCGACAGTGAGCGACGACGGTCGTTTCGTGATCGTGTCGATCACGCGGGGGACCTTCCCCGAGACTTCCGTCCGGGTCCTCGACCTCGGGGATCCGCAAGCCGGCCAACGTCCCCTCATTGCGGACTTCGCCTCGAAAGCGCATGTGGTCGCCAACCTCGGGAAGACCTTCTACGTCCTCACCGACTTCGACGCCCAGCTGCAGAGGATCGTCGCGATAGACCTCGACGAACCTGACCGGGACAACTGGCGCGAGGTCGTCGGCGAGACAGAGGACTGCCTCTGCGATGCTTACTTCTGCGGCGGCCGGTTCATCTGCCACTACCTTCGCCACGCCAGCTCGGTGCTTCGCGTCCACGAGCTCGACGGGTCATACGTCCGCGACATCCCCCTCCCCGCCATGACCGCGGTCGCGGACAGCGTGCGCGACCACGAGGGAATCGAGGGCCGACCGGCGAGCAACCTCGTCCACTTCGAGATCGAGTCCTTCTCCGAGTCCGGCGCGCTGTGGGAGCACGATCTCTCCACTGGCGAGACACGCGTCCTGAGGCCCTCCGCTGCCCGTGTCGAGCAGGGTCTGCTGATCACCGAGCAAGTCTTCGCGACGTCCGACGACGGCACGCAGATCCACGTGTTCGTGAGCCGGCGGCGTGATCTCCCCACCAGCGGGGACGTGCCCGTCGTTCTTTACGGGTACGGTGGCTTCGGCATCCCCGTGACACCGCGGTTCTCCGCGAGACATGCGGTCTGGATGGAGCGAGGCGGGCTCGTCGCTGTCGCGAACCTTCGTGGTGGCGGCGAGTACGGCAAGGCGTGGCACGACGCCGGTCGGCTTGCCAACAAACAGAACGTCTTCGACGACTTCTGCGCGTGTGCGCGCTGGCTCGCCGGCTCCGGCTGGTCGCGCCCGGACCGGATCGTCATCAACGGTGCGTCCAACGGCGGCCTGTTGGTCGGAGCGTGCTTGACCCAGCATCCGGAGCTGTTCGGCGCTGCCGTGGCCGAGGTCGGGGTGCTCGACTTGCTGCGCTTCCACAAATTCACCATCGGATGGGCCTGGACGAGTGACTTCGGCGACCCGGAGGATCCCGAGCAGTACCGGTGCCTGCGCGCATACTCACCGCTGCACAACTTGCACCAGGGCGAGCGCTACCCGGCGACGATGCTCCTCACGGGTGACCACGACGACCGGGTCGTCCCGGGCCATTCGTTCAAGTTCGCAGCCGCCCTGCAGGCCGCTCAGGGCGGCGATCGGCCGATTCTCATACGCGTCGAGACGTCCGCCGGCCACGGCATCGGCAAGCCGACCAGCAAGCTCATCGAGGAGGGCACCGACGTCCTGGCGTTCTTGGAGGCGGTCCTCGGCCTCGACGCGTCCAGGCGCCACGCATCAGGGCACGAGAGCTCCTAAAGAACCCGTCGCCGGATCGCGAGGTAGAGCGGGAGGCAAGACATGAACAGGAATACGAAGCCGCTCAACCACGCGGTCGGGGCTGTCAACTGCTCCGCCCGATAACTGCTCCGCCCGAGAGCACGCCGGGCGCGCCCTTTTTGTCTTGAGCTCTCCTGTGGCGGCCGTCGCCGTCTTGACGGCCTGCAGGGACGAGCAGCTCTTCGCGCCGGCGCGCCGGGAGCCGATCCCGGGTGCCTCCGCCCCGGTCACGCGATCGTCATCGGAGTGCATTCCGGAGCACAAGACCACGGAGGTACGCTTCTGCAACGGCAGAAAGAAAGGGGACCAGGAACATGACCTTGACGGGCGTGGTCGACGATCACATGCTGAGCCAGTACCGCGTGTTGCTCGACCGGGAAGATGCGGCCTTCGACGAACTCGAGCACGCCTTCGAGGACGGAGACAGTGATCACTTCGAGGCTGACTACAACGACTGGATCCAGGCCATGAGCCGTCGTCTCGCCTATCTGAGGCGTCTTGGCATCGAGGTCAACGTCTGACCCACTTCTTGCTCGGCGCTCACTCGTGAGCCGTACGGGTTACGTGCCGGCCGATCTCGGGTTCCCGCTCGCGGGGTGGGGGGTTCGCGCCGTAGGGGCCGTCGCGGACGCCGTGTTCATCGGAGTCGCCACCTATCTCCTCCACCTGGGCGCTCACGTCCGCACTCGCACCGGTTATCTCTACCTGGACCTTGCCGTGAGCTTCGCCTACTCGTTCGCTCTGGTCGGGTTCTGGGGCCGCACGCTCGGCATGGCGTTCATGAGGCTCGACGCCGTCGACGCAGTCGAGGGGCGCACGCCCGTCGGTCCCGCCCGGGCGGCGGTCCGATCGGTCACCGCCGGAGCCTTGACCGTCATCCCGTTCGCCGCCTTCCTGGATCTCCTCTGGCCTCTTTGGGACGAGCGCAACCAGACACTCCACGACAAGGCCGCCGGGACCGTCGTGCTGCGCCACTAGGCGCTCGGTCTAACCCCCGAGCAAGGACTGCACCTCGGCTCGCTCCTCGAGCAGCTCGGCGGTCGTCGCCCGGATCTGCTGGGTCGCGAACTCGCTGTGCGGCTGGTCGGGAACCACTTCCCAGCCGGTCCCGTCCGACCGCACCGGGAAGCCGAACTGCAATCCCTCGGGCACCCCGTACTCGCCCTTGGACACCACCGCCAGCGACACGGCCTCACCGGCCGGCGTCGGCCGCACGATGCTGGCCACCGAGTCGACTATGGCGTGCGAGGCGCTGGCGGCCGACGACATCCCCCGAGCCTCGAGGATCGCGGCGCCACGCCCCTTCACGGTCTGCAGGAACTCGCCTTTCAGCCACGCTTCGTCGCCTATGACCTCGGCCGCCGGCCGGCCGAGGATCCGCGCGTTCTCGTAGTCGGGGAACTGCGTCGACGAGTGGTTCCCGTACACGACCATGTTCGTCACCTGCCCGTTGAACACCTGGGCACGGCGCGCGAGCAGGCTCTGTGCGCGGTTCTGGTCCAGGCGCATCATGGCGAACCAGCGCTCCGCCGGCACCTCGGGCGCGTTCGAGCGGGCGATGAGGCAGTTGGTGTTGCACGGGTTGCCGACCACGAGCACCCGCACGTCCGATGCCGCGTAATCGGCAATGGCCCGGCCCTGGGTCTTGAAGGTCCCGGCGTTTACCCCGAGCAGGTCTTTCCGCTCCATGCCGGGTTTGCGTGGAACAGAGCCGACGAGCAGCGCGAACGATGTCCTGCGAAAGGCAATTGCCAGGTTGCTCGTCGCCTCGATGTCGACGAGAAGAGGGAACGCGCAGTCCTCGAGCTCCAGCACGACGCCCTCGAGCGCTTTCATCGCGGGCTCGATCTCGAGCAGACGCAGGGCAATGGGTTGACCTGGCCCGAACATCTCGCCCGAGGCGATCCGGAACAGCAGCGCATAGCCGACTTGACCCGCGGCACCGGTGACGGTGACGTTGACGGGCCAGTGCATCCTGACATCGATGGCAGTTGCCGAGGCAGCAGTGTCGGTCACGGCAGAGCAGACTAACCGCGCCCGGGACAACCCGTCGCCGCCCGTCGCGCCGAGACCACGGCGGGTCCCGGCTGATCCGCCGGCTCAGAGGCGCTCGACGATGGCGTCTGCGAACTGGCTGCAGCGGACCTCGTGCGCGCCCTGCATCAGCCTGGCGAAGTCGTAGGTCACGATCTTGTCGGCGATCGTCCGTTCGAGCGCCGCGATGATGTCGTCGGCGGCCTCCTGCCAACCGAAGTGCTCGAACATGAGCACGCCGGACAGGAGCAACGAGCCAGGATTGACCTTGTCCTGACCGGCGTACTTCGGCGCGGTGCCGTGCGTCGCCTCGAACACGCCGTGCCCCGTCACGTAGTTGATGTTGCCGCCAGGGGCGATCCCGATCCCCCCGACTTGCGCAGCGAGCGCGTCGGACAGGTAGTCACCGTTCAGGTTCGTGGCCGCTATCACGTCGAACTCGTCGGGGCGGGTGAGAACCTGCTGGAAGGTGATGTCCGCTATCGCGTCCTTCACGAGGATCTTGTCCCCGGGTTGGCCTCCGCAGTCCTCCCAGCTGACAGCCACGTCGGCGAACTCGTCGCGGGCGACCTCGTAGCCCCAGTTGCGGAACGCCCCCTCGGTGAACTTCTGGATGTTCCCCTTGTGCATCAACGTGACACTGCGGCGGTGACGCCGCACGGCGTACTGCAGCGCGGCTCGCACCAGGCGCTTCGAACCGGTCTCCGATATCGGCTTCAGGCCTATCCCCGAGTCGGCCCGCAGCGTCCACCCGAACTCCTCCTCCAGGAAAGAGATGAGCCTGCGTGCTTCCTCGGTCCCCTCCTTTAGCTCGAGACCGGCATACACGTCCTCGGTGTTCTCCCGGAAGATCACCATGTCGACCTTCTCCGGGTGGACGACCGGCGAGGGAACGCCCGCGAACCACCGCACAGGCCGCAGGCACACGTACAGGTCGAGCAACTGACGCAGCGCCACGTTGAGCGACCGGAAGCCGCCCCCCACGGGTGTGGTGAGCGGTCCTTTGATGCCGATGAGGTGATCCCGGAACGCCTCGACAGTCTCCTCGGGCAGCCACTCCCCTGTGGCCTTGAACGCCTTCTCGCCGGCAAGCACCTCCTTCCAGGAGATGCGCTTGCCGTACTTGTCCGCCGCGGCATCGAGAACACGTCGCGCGGCGGGCCAGATGTCGACCCCGATCCCATCCCCCTCGATGTAGGGGACAATGGGCTCATCCGGCACAGAGAGCACGCCTGTCGGGGTCATCGTGATCTTCGTTGGCATACGGGCGAGCCTAGTTATGACGGTGCGTGTGGGCACAGAGCTTCGTCACAAAGCCGGTACGCGCCCAAGGTGGTGCCGTCCCGGGGCCTGCACTCGGAGAGCTGTGCTGCCACTAACCCCCGCCGAGCGCAGCCGCCCGCCGCTCCGCGGCAAGCACTGCGTTGCGCAGCAGCATTGCCCGCGTCATCGGGCCGACCCCGCCGATCCTGGGCGTTATCCAGCCTGCGACCTCGGCGACCGATTCCTCGACGTCCGACAGCAAACGCTTGCCCTCGCGTGAGACCCCGGCGCCGACCACCGCCGCGCCGGGCTTGACCATGTCGCGGGTCACCAGGTTCGCCCGGCCAGCCGCCGCGACGACGATGTCGCCCTGGCGCACGTAGGCGTCGAGGTCGGCCACACCGGTGTGGACGACGGTCACGGCCGCGTTCAGGCCCGGACGCTTCAGCGCCAGCAACAGTGCGAGCGGCCGGCCGATCGTGAGTCCCCGGCCAACTATGACGACGTGCCGCCCGCTGATGGGCACGTCGTAGGCGTGGAGCAGCTCGACGATCCCCGCCGGCGTGCACGGGAGCGGTCCTGGTGCACCCATGACGAGACGCCCCAAGTTCACAGGGTGCAGTCCATCCACGTCCTTGTCGGGATCCACCGCCAAAAGGGCCCGCTCCTCGTTCAAATGCTTCGGCAACGGCAGCTGGATGAGCAGCGCGTCGACCTCCGGGTTCGCGCTGAGCGACCGGACGACCGACTCGAGCCGTTGCTGGGTCACGTTCTGGGGCAGTTCCTCATGCACGGACTCGACACCGATCTCAGCGCAGTCCTGGTGCTTCATCGCCACGTAGCGGGCACTCGGCCCGTCGTCCCCGACGAGGATCGTTCCGAGCCCCGGGGTGACACCGGCCGCCTTCAGTTCGGCGACCCGCTTCGACAGCTCGCCACGTTCACGGGCGGCAAGCGCTTCCCCGTCCAGCAGGATGGCGGCCATCAGTGGCGGAAGTGGCGCTCGCCGGTGAGCACCATCGAGATCCCACGCTCGTCGGCGGCCGCGATCACCTAGTCATCGCGCAGTGACCCGCCCGGCTGCACGACGGCAGAGACGCCTGCATCGATCATCGCGTCCAACCCATCTCGAAACGGGAAAAATGCGTCACTTGCCCCTGCTCCTCCCTGCGCTCGTCCGGCAGCCTTGCGAGCGGCGAGCCCGGCGGCGTCCACGCGATTCTGCTGCCCGCACCCGATACCTACTACCTGCCCACCGTAGGCCAAGACGATGGCGTTTGACGAAGTCAGACCGCACACCCTCCACGCAAGCTCGAGATCGCGCCACTGTTGCCCGCTCGGCGCGAGCCTCGTCGCGACGCGCCAGGTCTCGGGAGCCGATCGGAACCGATCTCGCCGCTGGACGAGAAAACCTCCGTCGATCTGGCGAAGGCCAATCTCTGCACGCGACGGCGAAAGTGCCGCCAACGCTCGCATGTTCTTGCGCCTGGCGGCAAACAGGGCGAGGGCACCGTCGTCGAACTCGGGCGCTATGAGCACGTCGGCGAGCGGGCCCGCGACGATCTGCTCGGCGAGCGCCTCGTCGACGCCCTCGCTCAGGGCCACGATGCCGCCGAAAGCCGAGAGGGGATCTGCGTCGAGCGCCCGTCCATAGGCAGTGGCGAGGTCTTCGGCGATGGCGGCACCGCAAGGGTTCGTGTGCTTCACGATCACGGCCGCGCAAAGACCGGCCCCGAAGCTGAGGCCCTCCGGGCCGACCAGCTCGTGCACGAGCCGCCAAGCCGCCTCCGCGTCGAGCAGGTTCAGGTAGGAGAGCTCCTTGCCGCCGTGCTGCACAGCATTCTCCCACCAGCCGGGGGGACTGCCGCGGGCCTTGTAGAGCGCGGCGGCTTGATGAGGGTTCTCCCCGTAACGAAGCGCCTTGGCTCGCTCGAGGACGACGTGAAAGCTCGCGGGCAGCCCTTCCGCAGTGCCGCCGGCCTCGGGCGTGGTCTCGTCCAGCCAACGGACGATCGCTGCGTCATAAGCGGCAGTGTGCGCGAACGCAGCTCGCGCCAGCCTGCGACGCGTGTGGTCGCTCACAACTCCAGTCGTGCGCAGCTCGTCCAGGACGACCGCGTACTCGGCGGGATCGACCACCACCGTGACGTACGCGCAGTTCTTCGCCGCCGCTCGGATCATCGTCGGACCGCCGACGTCCATCATCTCGACGGAGGGTTGCGCCTCGAAGGGGTAAAGGTTGCAGACGACGAGGTCGATCGTCGTGATGTGCTCTAAGGCGAGGTCCTCCATGTGGGACTGAACCGACCGGTCGGCCAGGATGGCCGCGTGGATCGCGGGATGCAACGTCTTCACGCGCCCTCCCAGCATCTCCGGCACGCCCGTGACCTGGGCGACTTCGCGGTGATCGATCCCGGCCGCATCCAGGAGCCTCGCCGTGCCGCCGCTCGCCACGAGCTCGACGTCAAGGGCGGTCAGGCCGGCCGCGAACTCCTCCAGGCCGGTTTTGTCGTAGACAGAGAGAAGCGCACGCACCCACGACGACCCTACCAGGGCGGCGCACGGAAGCTGAGCTGGACTTTCGGAGCCCGGCCGGCTCCGCACCCAGGTGCGCAAGCGATTCGATCCACGCGGAACTGTGCCAATTCTCAGCGGCAGACGGGTATTCTTCTTTGACGCAAGCCCCCCGTTGCGACGTTGCACTCGCTACGCTCGATCGAGCCGTTCGGGACAGATGAGGAGTACTTTGAGCGACGACCTCCAGGGCATCGGATGGTGGCTCGCGTCTGACGGCAAGTGGTACCCGCCGGACTTGCATCCGGCCGCCCGCCCAGTGGCAGCGGGCGAGCAGGCTCGCATTGCCGCCCTCCTCGACGCCGCGATTGGCGTGGCTCGGGTCCGCGAAAAGGTCTTTGCCCAGGTCCACGGCGAAGACAGGAACGGAGTTTCCTCCTCGGGCGATCGCGGCGGCAGTTTCTTCGGTCCGCGGAACGCGAACGCAGACGACCGAGGCTCCGGCCGAGAGGCCGGAGTGCGCCACGATACCGGTCCCCTACCAGGTTTCAAGGGTGGGGACAGGCCGAACTGGCCGTTCGAGGCACGGAGCCCCGCGGAGGCGGTCACCGCGCGGCCGGAGCCCCGGTGGAGGCCCGAGGCGAGGCAAAGAGCGGACACGAGGCGGCCGCCGTCCCGGTCGCCCGCCGGACCTGACCGCCCCGGCCCTGCACCGCCGCCCGTCGCGCCGCCCTCCCGGGCGTGGGTCGCTCCAGCTTCGCCGGTACCTCGCTGGAAACCCGTCAGCGCACCAAGGACCGACCGGCCCGCCGATCACGGCCCGGCATTCGCGCCAGAGTTCACACAGCCTCCGACGCCGGCCCCGCCGCCCATCGTGGCATCCCCATCACCTGCTCCGTCTGCCGCGCCGCCTGCTTCCGCGCCCCCTCCGCCCGAAACGGCGCCCCCGGTCCCACGGTCGCCGACGGCGCTCGACAGAATCGGCCCCCCGCCCAGTGCCCGCCGTCGCCCGTCGACTGTCAGACCAACCTCGGAGCTGCGCCAGGCGGTGGCAGGTGCGGTGGCCCGCGCCGCGGCTCAGGGGCCGCTCCTACCGAGAGGGCCGGAGGAATCGGAGGCTCCTGGCCTTGTGACGCCAGGGCCCTCGGAGGCTTGGGCGGAAGACGAGGGTCTCGCGGCTGCGCTCGCCGCCGTCGACCTCCCTGTGCAGTCCCGGCAGACCATCGCCCCGGAGACGCCGCTCGACGCCGGCAAACGCATGTACGACCCCTACGAGGAGTTCGCCAGACTGGCGGGAGAGCAAGTTCTGGCGAACGCGGTCCCACGGCGTCGCAGCAACCGGCCATCGACGGCGTCGCCGGCTGCTTCGCCTCCTTGCGATGCGGCGCCGTCAGACCAAGGCGCGGAGTCGGGCCCGACCGAGGCGGAGTCGACTGCGCAGGAGTCGAGCACCCCCGGGTTCGCCGGCCCTGCCACGAGCGAGCCTGAGCCTCCCGGCCCGGCTGAGCCTGAGCTGCACTTCCCCACCCCGTCCAGCAGGGAGGACTGGCCCATCGGGGAGCGGAGATCGTTCGCGCGCCAGGCCCGCAAACCACTTCCCGCGGCTCTCCAGGCTGTCGTCGCGTCCGACATCTCGCAAACCGCCTCGGACGAGGTGGCGTCGCAGCCGGTCGCCTCGAGACAACCCGCGGAACCGAACGCCGCACTGCTCGGCGCCGGCGTCGCGGGCGCCGAACCCGGCAAGACGCCGGTCACTGCCAAGAAGCCCGGCGTCATCCGCCGCTACGCATCGGCCATCGCCATCGTCGTGCTCTTTGTCGCGGCAGGCGGCGCGGCGGCGGGCATCGCCGCCTTCCGGGGTCCGACGCGGCCCGGGCTGACGAACCTCGCCCAGGAGCAGGCGGCCGCGGACAGCATCGTGCTCAGGGCCGGCGACTTCCCGCCTCCTTGGCGCGTGACCGGGGCCAAGGTCACGCCCGGCTCTTACGGGGTAGCCTCAGGGATCGTCACACCGGCACTGCTCCGGTCCTGGCTCGTCGCACACCCGACGTGCGCCACCGACGTCGACAGCGTCAGCGCCGCCCTGACTGCCTCTGATGGTGCCGCAACCGCTGTCGCCTCCACGCAGGCTGCTGCCTCGGACCCGCTGGGCGGTTCGTGGCAGACAACCGACGTGGTCGCCTTCCACGCCAACGCCGCCCAGGTGCGCACCGATCTGGCCTCGCTGCGCTCGCTCATCGCCGAACCGGCCGCGAGATCCTGTATCAACCGGTTCTGGTCGGCATCCATGTTGGCTGGTCTGCCGTCCGGGTCGCACATCTCCTTGTCCGTGTCGCAGGCCCTGCTTCCCGGCCTGCCGGGGGACCCGCCGGCATGGACGATGGCCATGGGCGGCACGGCCGTCGTCAGGGGCATGATGCTGCCGTTCCGTTTCGAGGTCACCTCGTTCCTTGTCGGGCATGCTCAGGTGAGCTTCACGGCGTCGTCAAAGCTCGCACCCCTCCCGCTCAGCCTGGACCAGGCGCTGCTAGTCGAGCTGGCGACACGGGCTGACCTGCAAACCTCCTGACGGGCCGCCCCTAGCGCCCCTCGGAGCCGGCTCTCATGGCAGGTAGGGGTACAGGGGCATCTCGCTTGTGAGCTCGGCGACCCGGCCGGCGAGGGATGCGTCGGGGTCCTCGCCACCGTTCTCCAGAGCGTCGGACACTATCGCCCCTACCTCCGCGAATTGCTCGGGGCCGAAGCCCCGGCTCGCCAGCGCGGTCGCCCCTAGACGCAACCCTGAGCAGGCCGGCTCTTCGAGCGGGTCATAAGCCAGCGCGATCGCGTTGGCTGAGATCCCGATCCTGTTGAGCCGCCGGAGCGTCGCCCAGGCCTCGCGACCACCGGGTGCCAGGTCTACGAGCAGCTGGTGGACGTCGGTGCCGCCTGTGACCACAGTCGCCCGGATCCTGTCTTGAGCCTCGACGAGCACCTGTGCCATCGTCCGGGCCCCCAGCAGCGTGCGCTCCATCCGCTCGCGGAAAGCGTCGCTCGAGGCGAGCTTGAACGTCACCGCCTTGGCGGCGATCACGTGCGGTAGCGGGCAGCCCTGTTCTCCGGGGTAGACAGCGGCGTCGATGCGGCTGGCGAGCTCTTGACGGCACAGGATGGCACCGCCCCGGGCGCCGCCCAGAGTCTTGTGGACGGTCATCGTGCAGGCGTCCGCGAACCGAACCGGGTCAGGGTGCACCTTGGCGGCGACCAGGCCCGCAAAATGGGCCATGTCGACCACCAGGGCGGCGCCCACTTCGTCGGCGACGGCACGGAACCGCGCGAAGTCCAGGTGGCGCGTGTAGCAGGACCAACCGGCGAACAGGACCTTCGGGCGGTGGCGGCGGGCGAGCGCCTCGACCTCGTCCATGTCCACGAGCCGGTCGTCGCGTCGCACGTGGTATGCGAGAGCCCTGTAGTTGCGCCCTGCGAAGGTCTCTGCGCCGCACTGAGTCGGGTGGCCGCCGTGGGCGAAGTCGAAGCCGAGCACGACGTCGCCGGGCTCGCACAGGGCGTGGAGGACCGCGGCGTTGGCGCTGGAGCCCGAGTAGGGCTGGACGTTGGCGTGGTCGGCACCGAACAGCGCCTTCGCGCGTTCGATCGCCAGGCACTCGATCTCGTCGACCCATTCGCAGGTGTCGTAGTCGCGGTCGCCGGGATAGCCGTCCGCGTACTTCGCCGTGAGCACCGACCCCTGTGCCTCGAGAACCGCGCGCGCCGGCACGCTCTCCGAGGCGACCAGGTCGAGCATGCACCGCTGTCGGGCGATCTCGGAGTCGATCGCGGCGCTCACCTCGGGGTCGGCATGCCGGAGCGCCGCCTCGAACAGGCAGTCAAGCGTTTCTTTGGTCATAGGGCCAAGCTACCTGGCAGAGGCTGGCACCGGAACTGGACCTGTCGCAGGCCCGGACCGTTCCGACAGCTCGGGGCGATCGGCGTGTTGTGGCGGTTGCGGTGCCGGAAGCCGGCGACGCCGTGCCGCTGCGTGCCTGAGCGACAACGCCAGCACACCGGCCCCGGCGGTGGCACTGACGAGCCCACCGCCGATGAGACCCCATCTGGCCCCGAATTCCTGGGAGATCCAACCGATGAGCGGCGCCCCGATTGGCGTGCCTCCCGCGAACACGAGCATGTAGACGCCCATCACGCGGCCGCGCATCTCCGGCGCGGAGGCGAGCTGCACACTCGAGTTCGCGGCCGTCGAGAAGGTGATGTTCGCAAGGCCGACGGGAACGAGGGCGGCGGCGAGCAGGGCGAAGGTGGGCATCAGCCCGACGACGACCTCGAGCCCGCCGAAGACGATCGCCCCGAGGATCACCAGGCGCAGGGTCGGGTGCCTCCTCCGGGCACCGAGAAGCGCACCTGCCAACGCGCCTGCGGCGAGCAGCGACGAGAGAAGCCCGAACGAAGCGGCGCCCTTGTGGAACACGACCTTGTCGACCAGGGCGAGCGTGATCTGGAAGTTGAGCCCGAAGGTCCCTACGACGCCGACCAGCACGATCGGCACCAGCAGCTCCCGGCGGTGCCTCACATACGACAGGCCCTCGCGCAGGCTGCCTCTCTGGCGAGCCAGCCGGGGAGCCGGGAACAGCTCCGAAGGGCGCATCATGAGCAGGCCTGCGATCACCGCGATGAACGACGCCGCGTTCCCGAGGAAGACCCACGCGGTGCCCACGCCGTCGATGAGCAGTCCTGCGGCCGCAGGCCCGAAGATGCGAGCGGCATTGAACGTGGCGCTGTTCAGGCCGACCGCGTTCGGCAGCTCCGAGCCACCTACCAGCTCGGAGACGAACGCCTGACGGGTGGGGTTGTCCACTGCGGTAACGATCCCGAGAAGGAACGCGAAGAGGTACACGTCGTACAAGGTGGCGGCACCGAGCAGGTCCAAGAGCCCGAGCCCGAGGGCGATCAGGGCCATCGTCACCTGCGTGGCAAGGAGGAGCTTGCGCTTGGGGAAGCGGTCGGCGATGACACCGCCCTGCAGCCCGAGCAACAGGATCGGGAGGAACTGGAGCGCCGTGGTGATCCCGATCGCGGTGCCGCTGTTGTCGCTGAGGCGGAGGACGAGCCAGTCCTGGCCGACCCGTTGCATCCAGGTCCCGGTCAGGGACACGAGCTGGCCGCTCGCGAACAGCCGGTAGTTGCGGATCCTGAGAGACGCGAAGGTACGGCTCACGAATCGGCGAGCCTTTCGATGACCGGCACGGCCTTGTGCAGGAGGTCCCGCTCGGGCGCCGAGAGCTCGCTCAGCCGGCACGCCAACCAGGCCTGCCTCCGGTTGCGGTCCTCGGCGAGCAGCTCACGACCACGTTCGGTGAGGGCAAGCACGCACTGGCGCCGGTCGGTCTCGTGGGGCTGGCGGCGAAGGAGGCCCAACTCCTCGAGAGCGGCGACCACCCTCGTCATCGACGGCGGTTGGACCCGTTCTGTGCTGGCGAGCTGCGTCGGCGACCGCGGCCCTTCCCTTTCGATGATGCCGAGCACCGACAGCTGGCTGACGCTCAGCCCCTCGCTGGTCCGCTCCGCGCGCATCCGTCGGGAGAGGCGCGTGACAGCGATGCGAAGAGTGCTCGCGAGACGGGAAACGTCCGTCTCCGGCGCCTCGGGGTCCAGCACAGCTTGGTCCGTCATGTCCTTAGCATAGCTCATTAGCTGTGCTAAGCAGTTTGTCTCGCGACGTTCGCCCTCAGCTCGCCGTGTGGCTGGCCAGGCGGACGTCGAAGCCCGCCTGCCTGGCGGCCTCGAGAACCGCCTTGGCGTGCTCCCGGTTGCGCGTCTCGAGCACGATGTGGACCGCGGTCTCGCGCACCTGCAGGTCGTAGCCCTCGCGCAGGTGCTCCACGGTGACGAGGTTCCCGCCGCTCAGACCGAGGCAGGTGAGCAGGCGGGCGAGGCTCCCGGGCCGGTCGGGGATCCGGGCGAACAGCACGACCCTGCGCCCGGCGTTGGTCTCGTGGCGCCTGATGACCGGGGAGAGCAGGCCGGTGTCGATGTTGCCACCCGACAACACGACAACGGTCGTGCCGCGACCGGGCGGGGTGACCCGGCCCGCCATCAACGCGGCCGCGCCGACAGCACCCGCCCCCTCGACCACGAGCTTGGAGCGCATGAGCAGCATCACGATCGCGTCGGCGATCTCGTTCTCGCCGACGGCCACGATCTCGTCGACGTGCCGCTCGATCAGGCCGACAGTGATGCCGCTCGGCCGCTTCACTGCGATGCCGTCGGCCAGCGTCGAGCCGGCCTTGGCGGTGGCCGGGCGATGGCCCTGCCTCTTCGCGAGGAACGGTGCGCAGGAAGCGGCCTGAACGGCGACCACCTGCACCTTGGGCGCGAGAGCGTCGACGGCACATGCGATCCCGGACGCGAGCCCGCCGCCTCCGAGCGGCACGATCACCATCGCGAGGTCGTCGACCTCCTCGATGAGCTCGAGACCGAGCGTGCCTTGCCCGGCCACGATCGCCGGGTCGTCGAAGGGGTGGACGAAGTGAAGACCCTCCTCTCGGGCCCTTTTCTCCGCCAGCACGACGCAGTCGTCGAGCGAGTCGCCCTCGAGGTGCAACGAGGCGCCGTAGCCGATCGTCGCCTCCGCCTTGGAGACCGACGCCTCCGCCGGCATGTACACCTCGCACCGCACACCCGCCGAGCGTGCCGCGAGAGCTGCAGCCTGGGCGTGGTTTCCGGCCGAGGCCACGACGATTCCGGGCGCGGCCGCGGGGCCGAGCGCGGCGAGCTTCGCGGAGGCCCCCCGGATCTTGAACGAGCCGGTCGGCTGCAGATTCTCCGCCTTCAAGACGACCCGTGAGCCTGTGAGCTCACTCAAGACGCGCGAGCTGAACAGTGGCGTGCGGACCGCGGTTCGCCGCACGGCGGGCCAGGCGGCCTCGATCGCCTCGAGGCCGATCTCGCCCGGTCCCCTCCCCCCCGTCACCACGTGGCCCCTACAAGGCCCGCACGAGCTCTACCATGAGCTCGCCGGCTTCTGTGGGGTTTATCGCCACACGCACGCCCGCTGCGGACAAAGCCTCCATCTTGGCCTTGGCGGTCCCTTTCGAGCCCGAGATGATCGCCCCGGCATGTCCCATCTTCCGGCCCGGCGGTGCTGTCACGCCGGCGATGTACGCGACGACGGGCTTGTCCATCGACGACGCGATGAAATCGGCGGCCCGTTCCTCGCCGTCGCCTCCGATCTCGCCGATCATCAGCACCGCCCGGGTCTCCGGGTCAGCCTGGAAAGCCGTGAGCACGTCGACGAAGGTCGAGCCCGGCACCGGGTCGCCGCCGATGCCCACGCAGGTGGTCTGGCCGACCCCCTGCTGGGACAGCTCGTGCAGGGCCTGGTAGGTCAAGGTGCCCGAACGGCTGACGACCCCGACCGGGCCTCCCGGCAGGGCGATGTCGCCGGAGGTGATGCCGATGTTGCACTTTCCCGGTGAGATGATGCCCGGGCAGTTCGGGCCGATCAGCACGACGGCCGGGTAGTCACGGCGGAGCCGGGCGTTCACGAACGCCTCGTCCTTGGCCGGGATGTGCTCGGTTATGCACACCACGACGCTGATCCCGGCCTCCGCGGCGTCGAGGATCGCCGACGGCGCCGCGCGAGGAGGCACGGCGATGAAGCTCGCAGTGGCCCCGGTGGCGGCGACCGCCTCGGCGACCGAGTCGAAGACCGGGATCCCCTCCACGTCCTGGCCGCCCTTTCCGGGCGTCACGCCGGCGACCACCTTCGTGCCGTAGGCGCGGTTGCGCAAACCGTGAAAACGGCCCTGGCTCCCGGTGAGTCCCTGGACGACCACGCGGGTCGTCTCGTCCACGAAGATGCTCACAGCCCCGAACCTCCTTGCGTCTTGGACGCACCCGCGAGCTCGACCGCGCGCCGCGCGGCACTCAGCATGGTGCGCTCGGTGATGATCTTCTCCGAGGCGCGCTCCTCGATGATCCTGCGGGCCTCGACCACATTGGTCCCGTCGAGCCGAAGCACGATCTGCGAGGCGATGTCCACCTTGTCCAGCGCTGCGACGATGCCGCGGGCGACCTCGTCGCAGCGCACGATCCCGCCGAAGATGTTCACGAAGATCGCCCGGACGCTCGGGTCGAGGTTGATCACCTCCAGCGCGCTCGCCATGCCGTCCTCGTCGGCCCCGCCCCCGACGTCGAGGAAATTCGCCGCACTGCCGCCGACTTGGCTCACCATGTCGACAGTGCTCATTGCGAGGCCGGCCCCGTTGGCGATGATGCCCACCGACCCCTCGAGCGGTATGTACGACAGCCCCTTCGACTTGGCGAGACGCTCGCGCTCGCTGAGCTCGCCGAGGTTCTCTATCTCCGCCCATTCCGGGTGGCGGAACGCCGCGTCGTCGTCGAGGGTCACCTTGGCGTCGAGCGCGCGCACCTCGCCGGCTGTAGTGAGCACGAGCGGGTTGATCTCGACCAGGTCGGCGTCGCCTTCGATGTAGCAGTCGTAGAGCTTGCAGAGGATCTCGGCGGCTCCCTCCCGGGCTGGCTCGTCGAGCCCCGCACGCGCGACCAGCTCACGCATCGCCTCCAGGGTCACGCCGTCGAGCGGGTTGACGTGCAGGCGCGCGATCGCGTCCGGTTCCTCTTCCGCGACCTGCTCGATGTCGATCCCGCCACGGGCCGAGACCATCGCGAGGTGCAACTTGGCGGACCGGTCGAGCGTGAAGCTCGCGTAGTACTCCTTGGCGATGTCGGTCGCCTTCTCGATCCAGAGTCGCCGGACCTTGCGGCCCTTGATGTCCATGCCCAGGATGTCGCCCGCGTGCTCGGTGACCTCCGCCGCGGAGTCCGCCAGCTTGATCCCGCCTGCCTTGCCACGGCCGCCGACCTGCACTTGGGCCTTCACGACCACGGGGTAGCCGAGCCGCTCGGCCGCGGCCTCGGCCTCGGCCACGGTGTCCGCGACCTCTCCGGGCGATATGGCAATGCCATAGCGCGCGAAGTACTGCTTGCCCTGGTACTCAACTAGATCCACCAGTCACCTTCCTGTCGATCGCCTCAGTTGCTTCGGTCTCTAGTCGCTTCGGTCGCGGCTGACCCCCGGCAGCTGCGCACTTGCCCGCTCGCGTGCGTCCAGCGCTTCCTCCAAGAAGGAGGCGATCTCAGGCAGATGGGCGCCGGGCGTGAAGACCGCGCTCACGCCTGCGGACTTCAACGCCTCGACGTCGCGCTCGGGGATGATCCCTCCCACGACGACGATCACGTCCTCGAGCCCTTCGGCCCGCAGTCCCTCCACCACCCGCGGGACCAAGGTCAGGTGCGCCCCGGACAGCAACGAGAGCCCCACCGCGTCCGCGTCCTCCTGTATCGCGGTGCGGACCACCTGCTCGGGCGTCTGGTGGAGACCGGTGTAGATAACCTCGAAGCCGGCATCCCTGAGGGCCCGGGCTATCACCTTGGCACCCCTGTCGTGACCGTCGAGACCGGGCTTGGCCACGACGATCCGGTAGCGACGTTCCATTCCCTGGCGATACTAGGCAGCACCGTACCTGAGGACTAATCGAGTCTCATCAGTGGGAGGTGGCGGGAAGCAGGACGAAGGCGACCAGGCTCAGGTGGAACGCCGCCGCCAGCACGACGCAGGAGTGGAAGACCTCGTGGTACCCGAAGACGGCGGGCCACGGGTCGGGGCGGCGGCGCGCGTAGACGACCGCACCGGCGGTGTAGAGCAGCCCTCCTGCCATCATCAACGAGAAACCGAGCACACCGAGGTAGTGGAAGAACTCCGGCATCGCCCCCACGGCGATCCACCCGGCCGCGATGTAGGGCAGGGCGACGGCCCACTTCGGCGCGTCCAGCCACGCGAAACGAATCACGATCCCCGCCACCGAGGCCGCCCAGACAAGGCCTAGGACTATCCAGGCGTCCGTGGGGGGGAGCGACAGGCCGGCGACGGCCGCATAGGTCCCCGCGATGCAGACGAAGATCATGGAATGGTCGGCGTGGCGCATCTTGCGGCGCACGCTGGGCGACCAGCTGATCCGGTGGTACAGGGCGCTCGTCGTCAGCATCGCCGTTACCGCGAAGCACACGGCCGCGGCGCAGACCTCTGCCTTGGCGCCGCGCGCCTCGAGACCGATGAGCGGGCCGACCACGACCATCGCGATCGCGCCGGCCTCGTGGAACCACCCGCGCAGCAGTGGCTTGGGCCTCTCGGTGGCCACCGCCTTCTCCTGGGTAGCCTGCGCCACGGGCGGCACTCTACCTACTGGTCGGTAGGCTCGCCAGACAGCGGCCGTTCGATCGGGCTGAGCGCCAAGAGGAAGCGCTTCTCGCCGTGCTCGGCGAATCGGATGGTCGCGCGGGAGTCCTCGCCCTCGCCCTGCACCTCGACGACGACTCCGAGACCGAAGCGGGCGTGCATCACCGCGTCGCCGGGCGCGAGGCCGAGGCGCTCGGCTCCGCTGGTCGGCGCTGCCGCCTGCCTCTCGGGGTGCGGGCCGCCGTCCCGGCCGGACGCGGCGCCCAGCCCCCCGCCGGTCGGTTTGCCGCCCCAGCCGCCACCTGCCAGGACTCCTTGTCCCCCGCCGATGACGGCACCGTCGTCCACGTCTTCGACCAGCTCCTCTGGGATCTCCTTCAGGAACCGGCTGGGAAAGCTCTGTTGGATGGCTCCGAACAGAAGGCGGCTCCAGGTGTGGGTCAGGTACAGCCGCTCCCGCGCGCGGGTCACCCCGACATAGCAGAGCCGCCTCTCCTCCTCCAGCTCGTCGGGCTCGCTCAGGCTCTGGGAGTGCGGGAAGATCCCTTCTTCCATCCCCGTAAGGAACACGACGCGGAACTCGAGGCCTTTGGCAGAGTGCAACGTCATGAGCGAAACGCTTGCGCCGTCGTCGATGACGTCGGTGGCGGCGATGAGCGCCGTGGACTCGAGGAACGACCCCAGGTCGGTGTGCTCGGACGCCACGTTGACGAGCTCGGCGAGGTTCTCGACGCGGCCCTCCGCCTCTATCGCATGGCTGCCCCCGATCGCTATCTCGGCCTCCAGGGCGTCGCGGTAACCGGTCCGCTCGAGCAGGGCCGCGATCAGCCGGTCCGGCGGGCCGGTGAGGAAGTCCTCGGACCGGAGCTCCTCCAGCAGTTTGAGGAAACTCCGGACTCCGGCCAGCGCCTTTCCCGACGCACCGGCCTCCTCGGCTTGTTCCAGGGCCGCGGCAAAGCCGATACCGCGCTCTTTGGCGAAATCGACCAGACGACCCTGGGTCGTGTCGCCGATGCCACGCCGGGGCGTGTTGAGGATGCGCCTCAGCGACACCTCGTCGCCGGGATTGGCGATCGCGCGAAGGTAGGCGAGCACGTCGCGCACCTCGCGCCGGTCGAAGAAACGGGTCCCGCCGATCACCGTGTAGGCGATCCCACGGTCGGCGAGCGCTGTCTCGAGCGCACGGCTCTGGGCGTTGGTCCGGTAGAAGACCGCCATCTCGCCGTAACTGATGCCCTCGTCGCGGTGGAGGGCGGCGATCTCGCCCGTCACGAAACTGGCCTCGTCCCGGTCGTCGCCGGCCCGGTAGCGGCGGATCCGGTCCCCCTTGCCGAGCGCACTCCAGAGGTCCTTCGCGTGACGGAACAGGTTGTTGCCTATGACGGCGTTGGCGGCGTCCAGGATCGTCTGGCTCGAGCGGTAATTCTGGTCGAGCACGATCATCCGGGCGTCGGGGAACGCCCGCTCGAACTCGAGCAGATTGCGCATCTCGGCACCCCGGAACCGGTAGATGCTCTGATCGGTGTCACCGACTACACAGACGTTGCGACGCGCCCGGCCGAGCTGGATCACCAGCTCGTTCTGGGCGATGTTCGTGTCCTGGTACTCGTCCACGAGGACGTGCTCGAATCGCTCCTGATAGTGCTCGAGCACGTCGGGGTGCTCGCGGAACATCCGCACGGTGCGAACCAGGAGGTCGTCGAAGTCCATCGCGTTCGCCGCCACGAGGCGCCGCTCGTACTCGGTGTAGGCCTGGGCGATCCGGCGCTCGTAGATCGTCCCGGCACGCCCGTCGAAAGCCGCCGCGTCGACCATGTCCGACTTGGCCGAGCTGATGACACCGAGCACCGCCCGGGGTGGGAAGCGCCTCTGGTCGATGCCGAGGTCGTCCAGGACGTGTTCCACGAGCCTGCGGCTGTCGCCGTCGTCGTAGATCGTGAAAGTTGGCCGGTAGTCGATCCGCTCCGCGTTGCGGCGCAGTATCCGCACGCACGCGGCGTGGAACGTGGACACCCACATCTTGCCGGCGTCGGCGCCGACGAGATCGACGACACGGCGGCGCATCTCGTCGGCGGCCTTGTTGGTGAAGGTGATGGCGAGTATCTGCCAGGGCGCCACACCCGAGAGCACGAGCCGGGCGATGCGCCGCGTGAGCACCCGGGTCTTGCCCGAGCCGGCGCCGGCTACCACTACGAGAGGGCCGCCTTCGTGCAGGACCGCTTCACGCTGCGCAGGGTTCAGGTCCGCGACGAGGTCCGCGATGGCGCCCGCCACAAAGCCCGCGTCTGCCGCTGCCGCGTCCGGCTTAGCCTGGTCCTCCGCAGCGCCTGTGCGGTACCGGCCGGCGAGCGGGGGCAGGTCCCCGAGGAGGTCCCACTCGTCGCCTCCCCATGCGCCGGGAGCTCGCGGGGGGATGTACGACATCGCTCCCGACACTACCGGCGCGCGGGCGCGCTCCCGGGATCGCAACTCAGCGAAAGTGCCGACATCACTCCCACTCGATGGTCCCCGGAGGCTTGGACGTCACGTCGTACACGACGCGGTTCACGCCCCGCACTTCGTTGATGACACGGCTCGAGATCCGCTCGAGCACGTCGTACGGCAACCTGGCCCAGTCGGCCGTCATGGCGTCCTCGCTTGTCACAGCACGGACGACGATCGGGTAGCCGTAGGTCCTCTCGTCACCCATGACGCCGACCGAGCGGACCGCCGGCAGCACGGCGAACCACTGCCAGAGTCCCGCGTCGAGACCGTCGCGCCTTATCTCCTCGAGCACGATCTCATCGGCCGCCCGGAGGATCTCGACACGTTCGGGGGTCACCTCGCCGACAACCCGCACCGCGAGCCCGGGCCCCGGGAACGGCTGGCGCCAGACCATCTCGGCCGGCAGGCCCAGCTCGGCGCCGATCGAGCGGACCTCGTCCTTGAACAAGAGCCGCAGCGGCTCGACGAGGTCGAGGCTCATCTCGGCAGGGAGCCCGCCGACGTTGTGGTGCGACTTGATCGTCGCGGCGTCCGCCGTGCCCGACTCGATCACGTCAGGGTACAAGGTGCCCTGGACCAGGTACCTGGCGTCCTTGCGCTCGCGGGCCACCTCCTCGAACAGGCGGATGAACAGCTGCCCGATGACCTTGCGTTTCTCCTCGGGGTCGGTCAGGCCGGCCAGGGCGTCGAAGAACCGGCCCGTGGCCTTCACGTGCACGAGGTCCACGGCGAACTGTTGGAGGAACGTCCTCTCCACCTGTTCGCCCTCGCCCGCGCGCATGAGCCCGGTGTCGACGAAGACCGCCGTGAGCTGGTCTCCGACTGCCCTGTGGACGAGGGCGGCGGCAACGGCCGAGTCGACGCCCCCGGAGAGAGCGCACAGCACGTGAGACGAGCCGACCTGTGCGCGGACCGCCTTGACCTGCGAGGCGATCACCGAGGCGTGGGTCCAGGTCGGCCGGCACCGGCAGACCTCGAAGAGGAACCGCCTGAGCAGGTCCTGGCCGCGCTCGGTGTGGACCACCTCGGGGTGGAACTGCACGCCGTAGAGGGCGCGGGCCGGGTCCTCGAAGGCGGCGACTGTGACAGCCGCGGTCGCGGCGGTCACCGTGAAACCCTCGGGAGCGCTCACGATCGAGTCGGAGTGGCTCATCCACACCTGCGACGACAGCTCCCAGCGGTCCATCAGCACCGAGCCGGACCGGGCCAGGAGCTCGGCGCGGCCGAACTCGCCCACGCCGGTCCGGGCCACCTCCCCACCGAGCATCTGGGCGAGGAGCTGGGCCCCGTAGCAGATGCCGAGAACCGGGAGGCCCGACGCGAACAGCGCGGCGTCCACCGAGGGCGCCGACGGCTCGTTGACCGACTTCGGGCCGCCCGAGAGGATGACGCCGCGAGGATTGCGGGCCGACATCTCGGCCGCGGTCATCGAGGACGGGACGATCTCGGAGTAGACGTGCTCCTCGCGCACACGCCGCGCGATGAGCTGCGCGTACTGGGCCCCGAAGTCGACGACGAGGACGGTGTCGTAGTCGGCCGCGCCCGTCACCCCGCGGTCAGCTCCCCATCCCGATCGACTGGACCCGCTGCAGCTGCTTGCCTTCTGTCTGCAACGCCGGGGCCACCATGACCTCCACCTTGTGGAACTCGCGGATCGTCTCGTAGCCGCACGTCGCCATCGAGGTCCGCAGCGCTCCGAACAGGTTCATGCGCCCGTCGTTCTCGTGCGCCGGCCCCAAGAGGATCTCGCGGATCGTCCCGCGGCGCTCCACCCTCACACGGGCCCCCCGGGGCAGTGTCGCGTGGAAGGCGGCCATGCCCCAGTGGTAGCCGCGGCCTGGAGCCTCCTCGGCGGCGGCGAGCAGCGATCCGATCATCACCGAGTCCGCACCGCAGGCGATGGCCTTGGCGATGTCACCGCCGCGGCTCATCCCGCCGTCGGCGATCACGTGGACGTAGACGCCGGTCTCCTCGAGGTGGCGGGACCTCGCGCCTGCCGCGTCCGCGATGGCGGTCGCCTGGGGCACGCCGATGCCGAGCACGCCACGGGTGGTGCAGGCGTTGCCGGGGCCGACGCCGACGAGCACTCCTGCCGCGCCGGTCCGCATCAGGTGCAAGGCCGCGGGATAGGAGGCACAACCCCCCACGACGACCGGGATGTCGATCTCGCGGATGAACCTCTTCAAATTGAGCGGTTCGACGTTCTTCGAGACGTGCTCGGCGGAGACCACCGTGCCTTGGACCACCAGGAGGTCGAGCTCGGCGCCGAGCACGACGGGGGCGAGCTCGGCGGCCCGCTGCGGCGTGACCGAACCGCAGGCGGTGACGCCGGCTTCCTTGATCTCGCGGATGCGCTGGCTGACGAGCTCGGGCTTCACGGGCTCCGAGTAGATCTGCTGCATGCGCGCGATCGCCGTCGCCACCGGCTGCTCGGCTATCTCGGCCAGCTTGGGCTCAGGGTCCTCGTAACGGGTCCAGAGTCCCTCGAGGTTGAGGACCCCGACGCCGCCCAGACGGCCGATGGCGATGGCCGTGGCAGGGCTCACGACGCCGTCCATGGCCGCGGCCATCAAGGGCAGCTCGAACCTGAACGCGTCTATCTCCCAAGAGATGTCCACATCCTCGGGATCGCGCGTGCGCCTCGAAGGCACGATCGCGACGTCGTCGAGGCCGTAAGCCTGCCTTCCGGACTTCCCGATCCCGATCTCGACCTCAGCCACGCCGGCCCTCCCGTTCCGCTCTCACCGTTGCCTGCACCGCGGCGGCGCCGACCGGCAAGGGCCCAGGTCGCCTGCGAGGTTCAGCTTGCACGCCTGAGGCTAGTTCGGGGCAGGCACCCCCACCGGTGTGCCCGGCGCCGGCCGACGCGGGCGCCGCGGCGTCGATCAGCGCACCACCAGTCGGGCGGCGAGAGCGAAAGGAAGGGCGGCAAGGATCAAGACGACGACTCGCAGCCACATCGGCGAGCCGGCGCCCGCGAACAGAGCCTGGTTCAAGGCGGCGACGGGGACGTTGGGTAGCGTGCTGTGGTTCGCGAGGATCCGCGGGAGGAACCCTGTCGCGATCAACGCTGCGAGCGCGGCGAGCGGTGCCGCTACCAGTGGCCCCGTCGCGACCACTGCGATCCCGGCGGCAGCGAACGCCAGCACGGCGACGCCCGCGGCGACCCCGTGGGGCAGGTAGAAGAAGGCCGCGACGCCGAGGCCGGCCATCACCAGCGCGACCACTGCGCGAAGGTGCAGAGTCGCCCGTGCGGCATAGATGAGCAGCAGGGCCGTCACACCGGGCACGAGCACGGCGAGGACCGCCGTGATGGCGTCTAGGGCACGGAGCGACGCCCTGTGGCCGGCGGCCGAGCGTACGAGCGAGTGCCCCCCGCTGTTGACGATCCGTTGGGCGGTGTCGGAGAGCGAGGTGGCGGCGCCGGCGAAGTAGGCGAGCTTTCCGACCCCGACGGCGACACCGACGGCGATCCCGACGAGGAGCCAGATCCTGCCTTTGAGTGGCCTGATTCTCAGAGAGCCCGCCTCCTCCGATCGCAACCGCGCGCCACGATTGTGCCAGTCAGGAGGTAGGGTCGCCATGTCCTGGAGTCTTGAGATCGAGCGCGACGCGGCCGGAGCCGCCACGGGAGGTTGACCGCGATGCGAGTCACTCGTTTTGGCCTGCAGATCCCGAACTTCACGTTCCCCGGCGTCGCCGACGGAGAGCTCTTCGCGCGGATCGCCCAGATCGCGGTCGCAGCCGAGGAGTCCGGGTTCGACTCGGTGTGGGTGATGGACCACTTCTACCAGATCCCGGGCGTCGGGCCGCGCACGGACCCGATGCTCGAGGCCTACACACTGTTAGGCGCCATCGCCGCCCGTACCGAGCGCGCCGGCCTCGGCACGATGGTGACGGGCGTCACCTACCGCAACCCCGCCTACCTGGCCAAAGTGGTGACGACCCTCGACGTGATCTCCTCGGGCCGGGCCATCCTCGGTATCGGCGCGGCTTGGAACGACGACGAGCACGCTGGTTACGGCTTCGGCTTCCCCCCGGTCGCCGAGCGCATGGAGCGGCTCGAGGAGGCTCTTTTGATCTGCCGGGCCATGTTCACCGAGGAGGCCCCCAGCTTCACGGGTCGGCACTACGCCATCGCCGGCGCGCTGAACCATCCCCGGCCGATCCGCCCCGGTGGCATCCCGATCCTCATCGGTGGTGGAGGAGAGCGAAAGACCCTGCGACTGGTCGCGCAGTACGCCGACGCCTGCAACTTCTTCGGCGACGTGGCGACGATCCGCCACAAGCTCGAGGTGCTGAAACGCCATTGCGAGGAGATCGGCCGGGACCCGGCCGAGATCACCAAGACCCGTCTCGGCAGCCTCGTCATCGCGGAGACCAACGCCGAGGCCGAGCGCAAGGCACGGGTCGTGGCCGAGGCCCGTGGCATGGACGCGGCGCGCATGCGCGAGTACCTGGCTGTGGGCGACCCGGACACCGTCTGCGAGCAGCTCGCGCAGTACCTCGACGCCGGGCTCGACGGGATGATCTTCAACATGCACGACGCGCAGGACCTCGACCCCGTGCGCCTGGCCGGGAAGACCCTCAGCACCGCTTTCGCCTGAGTCTGGCAGACCCGGCGTGCGCCGCCGCGGGGCACGGTCGCTAGCTGCCCGGGACCAACAGGTCTCGGGCCGCTTCTTTCACCAAGGCCCCCAGCTCGTCCGAGGACACGTCGGAGAACACGTCGCCGGTGAGCACGAGCGCGCCCATGACGGCTCCCACGGTGCACGCCAAACGGACACGGTCACGCGCTGCGATGCCCGGATTGGCCAGGAGCTGGCGGAACAAGACGTCCAGGTCCTCGTGGGAGGCGTCATGGCGCTCGCGATGGAGCTCGTCAAGCGCGGCCCGGTTGCGCTCGTGAAGGACGAACAGCGCCCGATGCCCGAGTATCTGCGCGATCAGCTGGTCGAGGAGCGCCAGCCACGCCGCGGGGGACATCTCCGTCGGGTCGATCTCGCTCAAAGCGCCACGACCGAACTCGTGCACCCGGAGATGGAGCTCGAACAAGATGTCTTCCTTGCTGGCGAAGTGGTAGTAGATCGCCGCCTTCGAGAAACCCAGCCTCTCCGCGATCTGGCGCAGCGAGGTCTTCTCGTAACCCTGCTCGGTGAACAGCTCCAAGGCGATGTCGAGGATACGTTCCCGCGTGCTGGCCTCCTCGGCCGGCCCCGCTCCCGGGCCCGGCTCCGGTCGTTCCCCAGGCCCGGTAGGCGACGTCGTGTCGATCATCCCGATCATTCTACTTGACAGCAGGTAAGTGGGTCACTTACCATGCGGCAAGTCAGTAAAGCTCGTAAGGACTGCCAGGAGACCGATGCCGACCGACTCCATGATCCAAGCCGAAGGCCTCACAAAGCGTTACGACAAGACGGTCGCCCTGGCCGGGATCGATCTCGAAGTGCCCGCAGGTGCCATTTTGGGGATGCTGGGGCCGAACGGTGCCGGGAAGACGACCGCGGTGCGAATCCTGACGACTCTGGCCCTCCCCGACGGCGGGCATGCACGGGTCGCCGGCTACGACGTCGTGACCGAAGCCCCGCAGGTGCGGCGCAACATCGGCGTCACTGCCCAGGACGCGACGCTCGACGAGCTCCTGACCGGTCGCCAGAACCTGGTCATGATCGGGCGCCTGAGCGGCCTGCACCGGGCCGAGGCGCGGGCACGAGCGGGCGAGCTGCTGGAGCAGTTCGAGCTCGCCGATGCCGGCGACCGGATCTTGAAGGCGTACTCGGGTGGGATGCGCAGGCGCCTCGACCTGGCAGCGGGCCTCGTGACCCATCCGCCGGTGCTTTTCCTGGACGAACCGACCACCGGTCTGGACCCGACCAGCCGGGTGCGCATGTGGGGCGTTATCCGCGAGCTCGCCGCCGAAGGCGTCACGCTCCTGCTCACGACCCAGTACCTCGACGAGGCCGACGAGCTGGCCGACCGGATCGTGGTCGTCGATCACGGCCGGGTGATCGCCGCAGGTACTGCCGCGGAGCTGAAGACCAGGATCGGGGGGGCTCGTCTCGAAGTGACGCTGAACGCGCCCAACCAAGCCGCGCTCGAGGCGCTCGCCCCGTTAGTCGCCGGTACGGTCCAGGTGAGCCACGACGGCCGGCGCCTGCGGGCACCGGTCCGCAGCGGTGAGGGCCTCGCGACCACGATCGTGCGTGCCCTCGACCAGGCGGGCATCACCGTCGATGACGTGGTCCTGCACCAGCCCTCTCTCGACGACGTGTTCTTCGCCCTGACGGGCCGCTCGGCACCGGCGCCCGCCGAAGGCGGGCAGGCCGGGACCGAGACTTACAGCCCCGAGGTGGAGGCCGCGTTCACATGACCGCACTTGCAAGCAGGCTCGCTCCGGCTGCCGCACCGTCGTTCCCCGCCCGGCTGGTGCGCCAGATCGGCAACGTCGCCGTCCTCACCGGGCGCAACCTCGTGCACATCGCGCGCGAGCCACTGCAGCTGTCGGACGTCACCATCCAACCGGTGCTGTTCACGGCCCTGTTCGTCTACGTCTTCGGCGCCGGCGTGGTCCTCCCCCACGGGGGCACCTACGCGAGCTTCGCGATCGCCGGCATGCTCGCGCTCAACCTGACGACCTCGGCGATGGGAACCGCTGTCGGGCTCAGCAACGACCTCAACGGCGGGATCATCGACCGCTTCCGATCGCTGCCGATGTGGAGGCCGGCGATACTCGTCGGAAGGTCACTCACGGACCTGTTGACCGCCGTGATCTGTGCGTTCTTCGTCTGCGTGACGGGCCTGCTCGTGGGCTGGCGCCCCGAGGGCAGCGTGTTGTCGACGATCGGCGGCTTCGCGATCTTCCTGTTCTTCAGCTACTCCCTCTCTTGGGGCTGTGCTTGCCTCGGCATCGTCTCCAAGGGTGTCGAGTCGGCCCAGGGTGTCGGCCTCGTCATCCTGTTTCCCCTCGCCGTCGTCTCCAACGCGTTGGTACCGACCCAGCGCATGCCGGCGGCGCTGCGCCTGGTCGCCAACTGGAATCCGATAAGCGCGGTGACCGCCGCGTGCCGCCAGCTGTTCGCGAACCCGAACCCTTCCGCGACGGTGAGCTCGTGGCCGATGCAGCACGCCGTCGCCACGTCGCTGGCGTGGTCCGTCGCGATGCTCGCCGTGTTCGCCCCCCTGGCGGCTCACCTGTTCGTGCGGCGCACGCGGGGCTGAAGACCTTCAGATCGCAACAGGCGGGCTCACCGGTCGCCGCAGCAGGCGGAGCAACAACGCGTGGAGCATCTCTGCGGTCGCACCCCAGATCACGTCCTCGCCCAGGTCGAAAAAGTGCATCGTCCGCGCCCGTTCGCCTGCGCCGTCCCACCGCTCCTGCCAGTAACGGCCCGGGGCGACGAGCTCGGCGAGCGGCACCACGAGGACACAGTCGACCTCGTCGGGGTTCGCCTCGAGCACAGGGCGCGAGCGCGCAGCGGCCACGAAGGGAAGGACTGGCGCAGAACGCAGGGGATGGCCCAGGTTCGAGAGCTCGCCGAGCACCTCGAGGGCGTCGGGTTGCAAGGCCACCTCCTCCTCGGCTTCCCTCAGCGCCGCCTGGAGCGGCGCCTCGCCCTCCTCGACACGGCCGCCCGGAAAGGCGATCTCACCCGGGTTCGCGCGCAGGTGCGCCGCCCTGCGGATGAGCACGACCGAGAGCGGGGAGTCGCCGCCGCGATCGTCGCATGGCACGAGCGTGATGAGCACGGCGGCACCGGCCCGCACCACTTCACGCCGCGTGACGCCGCTCGCCGCGGACGCGGGGAAGGCGGCCCGGGCGGTGCCCATGGTGAGCTCCGCCGCCGCGTCCGCCACCTCGATCCCGTCCAGGGGAGAGTCGATCCGTCTGGCCCCGGGCGGGCGGGGAATCGCTTGGCGGATCACCCGCGCAGTGTAAGCCGGAGGCCGATCGCGCCGGCAGCCGGGCACAAGGCCCGGCTGCCGAGATCGCGTAGGTGAGGCCGCGGGGACGAGAGCTACATCATCCCCATGCCGCCGCCGGCAGCGGCCGCCGCAGCAGCGGCGTTGTCTTGCGGCTTCTCGGGCTTGTCGGCAATGAGCGCCTCGGTGGTGAGCAGCAGGGCGGCGATCGACGCCGCGTTCTGCAACGCCGAGCGGGTGACCTTCGCCGGGTCGATGATGCCGGCCTTGACGAGGTCCTCGAGCTCGCCCGTGAGGGCGTTGAGGCCGGTCGTGCCCTTCGCGTGCTCGACCTCGCGCACCATCACGGCGCCCTCGAAGCCCGCATTGATGGCGATCCACTTGAGCGGCTCGGCAAGGGCACGCCCGACGATCGCCGCACCGGTGGCCTCGTCCCCGGTGAGACCGGCGACCACCTTGTTGACCGCCGTGCGACTGCGCACGAGGGCGGTGCCGCCACCGGCGACGATGCCTTCCTCGATCGCCGCACGGGTCGCGGAGAGCGCGTCCTCGATGCGGTGCTTCTTCTCCTTGAGCTCGATCTCTGTCGCCGCGCCCACCTTGACGACCGCTACGCCGCCGGCGAGCTTGGCGAGCCGCTCCTGGAGCTTCTCGCGGTCCCAGTCCGAGTCGGTCTCCTCGATCTCCCTCTTGATCTGGGAGATCCGGCCTTTCACCTCGTCATCGGCGCCGGCACCGTCGACGATCGTCGTGTCGTCCTTGGTGACAACGACACGCCGCGCTCGACCCAACAGGTCGAGCGTCGTGTTCTCGAGCTTGAGCCCTACCTCCTCGGATATGAGCTGGGCGCCCGTCAGCACGGCGATGTCGCCGAGCATGGCCTTGCGCCGCTCGCCGAAGCCGGGAGCCTTCACCGCTATGGACTGGAACAGCCCGCGGATCTTGTTCACCACGAGGGTGGCGAGAGCCTCGCCCTCCACGTCCTCGGCGATGATCAAGAGGGGCTTGCCCGTTTGCATGACCTTCTCGAGCACGGGGACGAGATCGTGGACCGAGGAGACCTTGCCGTTCACGATGAGCAGGTAGGCGTCCTCTAGGGTCGCCTCCTGACGCTCCGGGTCGGTCACGAAGTACGGCGAGAGGAAGCCCTTGTCGAACTGCATGCCCTCGGTGAACTCGAGCTCGAGCCCGAAGGTGTTGGACTCCTCCACAGTGACGGTCCCGTCCTTGCCGACCTTGTCGATCGCGTCGGCGAGCACCTCGCCGATGGAGACGTCCGCGGCCGAGATGGCAGCCACCTGCGCGATCTCCTGACGACCCTCGATCTCCTTGGCCTGGTGCTGGATCGACTGCACGACTGCGGCGACGGCCTTCTCGATGCCGCGCTTCAGCGACATCGGGTTGGCTCCCGCGGCGACGTTGCGAAGGCCCTCGCGCACGAGCGCTTGGGCGAGCACCGTGGCGGTGGTCGTCCCGTCACCCGCGACGTCGTTGGTCTTCGTCGCGACCTCCTTCACGAGCTGGGCGCCCATGTTCTCGAAGTGGTCCTCGAGCTCGATGTCACGGGCGATCGTGACGCCGTCGTTGGTGATCGTCGGCGCGCCGAACTTCTTGTCCAGCACGACGTTGCGGCCCTTCGGGCCGAGCGTCACCTTGACGGTGTCGGCGAGCTTGTTGACGCCGATCTCCAGACGGCGCCTCGCATGCTCGTCGAAAACAAGCATCTTGGGCATCAGGAAACAACCTTTGCCAGCACGTCACGGCTCGAGAGGATGAGTAGCTCCTCGCCGTCGTGGGTGATCTCGGTACCGCCATACTTCGAGTAGACGACCTTGTCGCCGACGGCCACGCTCATTGGGACGAGCTCACCGGTGTTCTCGGTGCGCCGACCCGGGCCTACCGCGAGAACTTCACCCTGTTGGGGCTTCTCCTTCGCCGTGTCGGGGATGACAAGGCCTGATGCGGTCATCTCTTCCGACTCGCTCGGCCGAACGACGATGCGGTCGTCCAGGGGCTGCAACTTCATTTCAGGGGCCTCCTGTCTGGCTCCGTTAGCACTCTCGACTTACGAGTGCCAACGATACCGTCAGTGAGCGCCTCTGGCAACCTCGCAGGAAGAGTGCTACTTCGAGCCGTGGAGCTGCATGTCGGGGATTGCGCCGGTGTCGAGGGGGGTGGGGCCGGATCGCTCGAGCTGGAAATAGCCGGCCGCGGCGATCATGGCGGCGTTGTCGGTGCACATCGCCCGGCTCGGCAGGTACGACGTCATCCCCCGATCGGCGAAAGCCTCGGCGAAACGGTCCCGGAGCAGCGAATTGGCCGCCACTCCACCAGCGAGGCACGCACCGCGCGCGCCGATCTCGATGGCGGCAGCGACCGCCTTGGCCACGAGCACGTCGACCACCGCCTCCTGGAACGAGGCCGCCACGTCCGCGTTGGTCACCGCCGGATGGGCCCGGACGTAGCTGATCACAGCCGTCTTCAGCCCGGAGAAGGAGAAGTCGAAGGCCCCCGCGGTCGAGGCCCTGGGGAAACGGATCGAGGCGGCGTCGCCCGAGACGGCCAACCGGTCGATCTCCGGCCCGCCCGGGTAACCGAGGCCGAGGTACCGGGCGACCTTGTCGAACGCCTCGCCTGCCGCGTCGTCGATCGTGGCCCCGAGCACGCGGTAGCTGCCTGGCGCGTCCAGCGCGACGAGCAGCGTGTGGCCCCCCGACACGAGGAGAACCACGACCGGCACCTCGAGCTCGGGCGCCTCCAGCATGGCCGCGTACAGGTGTCCCTCGAGGTGGTTCACCCCGACGAAGGGGACGTCCCAAGCCAGCGCGAGCGCCTTGGCGGTGCTGACGCCGACGAGCAGGGCCCCGATCAGCCCGGGCCCGATCGTCGCCGCCACGGCGTCGATCCCCACCGGGCCGCCGGGGTCCTCGAAGCTGCGACCACGGCGGTCGAGGCCCGCACCGGCGAGGGCGTCGGTCACGACCGGCAGGGCGAGCTCGACGTGCGCGCGCCCCGCCAGCTCGGGCACGACGCCCCCGTAGCGGGAGTGCAGGTCCACCTGGCTCGAGACCACTGAGGTGACGACGGTCCGGCCGCGGTCGACCACCGCCGCAGCGGTCTCGTCGCACGAGGTCTCGATGCCGAGGACGCGGCCGCGGACAGTCACTTCTCGGGCGGGACCGGCGCCTGGCCGGCGCCATGCGGCGGCCCAAGGGGCCTGAGTCGGGACTCGATGGCATCGAGGCGCTGGCGGTATGCGTCGGTGTGGATGTCGTGGGCCCACATGACCAGCGCGTCCTCGTGCACCTCGGAGTAGTAGTTCTTCCGCACGCCCGCGGGCGCGAAGCCGAACTCGTGGTAGAGGGCCTGGGCGCCCACGTTCGACACCCGCACCTCCAAGGTCAGGTGCTGCGCCGAACGCTGCCGCGCCTCGCGGGCGAGCTGGAGCAGCAGCCGGCGTGCGACACCGTGGCGCTGCCATTCCGGGGCGACGCCGATGTTGGTCACGTGCGCCTCGCCGACGACCACCATCATGCCCGCGTAGCCGACGACGGCTTCGCCCACGCAGGCCACGTAGTACGCCCGCGTCGCCGGCTGGGTGATCTCGCTCATGTACAGCCCGAGCGACCAGGGACTCGGGAATATCCGCCGCTCGATCGCGATCACGGCCTTCAGGTGCGACCGCCGCATCGGCAGGACCTCGAGGACCCGTTCGGCCGAGTCGGCGCCGGCCCCGGACTTCCTCGAGGTGCCGTCCCGGCCCGCGCGCAGGTGGAACATGGAACGCACGCTGGTCATTCGGCCACCGTCCCGCGGCCTTCACGCGAGCTCCAGTTGATCCGCGCGTCCGCCTCCCGGCCGTAGAGGGGACGCACGGCTGCCGGATCGCAGCCGAGCCCGCCCTCCATCGCCGAGAAAGCCAGCACGGCCAGCGAGGCTACTGGAGGAGCGGCGAGCTCGGTCCCACCCAAGACCGGGGCGGGCACGAGGCCACGGGCTAGCAGGTCGCCATGGCGAATGGCACCGTCTCCGACGAGGAGCACGGGCCGGCTGCCCTCGGCCAGCGCGGCCAGCTCGTCGGCGAGCGCGGCCGGGGTTCCGACGCGGATATCCGAGGAGGGTCTTGCCGGCATGAGCCACGCAACCTCGCCGCGGCGCATGTCGATCACCGGCACGACGGCGCCGCAAGAAGGCGGGCAGGCCGCTATCAGCACTTCGAGGCTCGTCGCGGTCACGACCGGAAGCCCGAGCGCGCCGGCGATCGCCTTGGCCGCCGCGACGCCGACCCTGAGGCCGGTGAACAGCCCCGGGCCGATGTCCACCGCGACGGCGTCGAGTCCTGCCGGTGTCGTTCGCGCGATCCGGCAGGCGTCGACGATCGCGGGGTGCAGCGTCTCGGCCTGGCGACGCCCGGGACGGGCCGTGACGGTCGCCAAGGGGCCCGTCTCGTCCGCGACGGCGACACCCACCTCGATGGTCGCGGTCTCGATGGCGAGGATCTTCATCCTGCGCCCGCCGCCGCGACCGCCGCTTCGAGCAGGCCCTCGACCCTCGAGGTCCAGGATTCGCCGCGGACCTCGATCGTGATGGCCCGCTCCCCCTCGGAGGGGCCCCAGTCGAGGCGCACGACGAGCGCTTCCGTGCCGTAGAGGGGCTCGGCCGCCTCTCCCCACTCGACGACGACGACACCGCCCTCGTCGAGCTCCTCCTCCAACGCCAGGTCGACGACCTCCTGCAGGTGGGCGAGGCGCCACAGGTCGACATGGGTCACCGGGGGTGCGGTCCGGTACTTGTGGGCGAGCGTGAACGTCGGGCTCGTCACCGGCTCGTGACCCCCGAGCGCGGCCACCAGGCCCTGGACGAACGTCGTCTTGCCGGCACCGAGAGACCCGACGAGCAGCACCACGTCGCCCGCGCCGAGAAAAGGCGCGATCCCGGCGCCGATCGCCCGGGTCCCTGCCGCGCCCGCGGTCGAGACCGTCGCCCGGCTCCCCATCAGAAGGCCCGGATAACCGTCTGTGCCGGCGTCAAGGGAGGAACTTCTTCGCCCGTATGAGATCGGCCCGCATCTCGGCGACCACCACACCGCCCCCCCGCAGCGCGTAGGCGGGGTGGAACGTCGGCACCAGCACCGTCTGGCCGTACGCGTAGGACCTGCCGCGGAGCGAGGTCACTCCCTCTGTGACACCGAGCAATGTGCGGCTCGCGAAGTTGCCGAGCGTCACGATCACTTTCGGGGCGACGAGCTCGATCTGGGACTCGAGGAAATGGCGGCAGGTGGCAACCTCCAAAGGATCCGGGTCGCGGTTGCCGGGAGGCCGGCACTTCACGACGTTCGCGATGTAGCAGCCGGTCCGGTCCAGGCCGAGCTCCTCGGCGAGCAGCCGGTCGAGCAGCTGGCCGGAGCGACCGACGAAAGGCTCCCCGACCAGGTCCTCGTCCCTGCCCGGTGCTTCGCCGACGAGCATGAGCGCGGCGGCGGAGTTCCCCGCCGAGAAGACCACCTTTGTGCGCCCTGAGGCGAGGGGGCAGGCGACGCAGCCGAGCGCCACCGCCTCGAGGTCGGCGAGGGTCGTCACTAGCCGATGATCGTAACCGCAGCTCCACGCGAGGTTGGGGCCATGGCGCTAGGTTGCTCGGGAACCGGCCGGAGTGGAAAAGGGGTCCAGTGCAGGCACTGCTGTTCCGACACAACCTCGCTAGGGAGGCAGTGACCGTGATCGGCGGCACGCTCGACAAGCGGGCCTTCGTCTCGAAGTACGCGCCGATCAGCCTGGAGGAGGTCCCCGAGCCCGTCCCGCCGGCCGTCGGCTGGGTCAAGTGCGAGACCGTCATCAGCGGCATCTGCGGCTCGGACGCCAAGCAGATCTTCTTGAACGGCCGGAGGGACAACGCCCTCACCGCGCTCGTCTCGTTCCCCCACGTCCTCGGCCACGAGGCGGTGGCGCGCAGGCTCGACACCGGGCGGCGCGTCGTGCTCAACCCCTGGCTCTGGTGCACGCCGCGCGGCATCGAACCGCTCTGCGGGGCCTGTGCCGCGGGGCGCTATCCCTGGTGCCGGAACTTTCGCAACGGCGACCTCCCCGTCGCCATCCACCTCGGCAACTGTGCAGGCGCCGCCGGGGTGCACGCGGAGCGTTTCTGCGCCCATGAGAGCCAGCTGTTCGAAGTGCCCGAGGAGATGAGCGACGAGGCGGCCGTCCTGTCCGACCCGGTAAGCGTCTCGCTCCGCTCCATCCTGCTCAGCCCCCCGGACACCTCTGTCCCCGCGCTCGTGTACGGGTCCGGCACGCTCGCGTTCGCCGCCATCGGCCTGCTCCGCCACCTCTACCCGCCGCTCGAGATCTGGGCGGCCACGCGGCCCGGCTTCCGGTCCTCCCTCGCCGCCAGGCTCGGTGCCGACGCCGTGCTGAGCTCCGAGCCCGACGGCCTCGTACGCGAGGTGGCGCTGCGCACCGGTCAGACAGCCCTCAAGCCCTGGAGCGGCAAGGACTGGCTCCAGGACGGCCCGGGCGTCGTCTACGACACGATCGGCAGCACAGAGACTGTCGAGACGTCCCTGCGCCTCCTCAACACCGGCGGGACGCTGGTGGTCAGCGGCGTCGAGCCGCCCAAGCGCTTCGAGTGGACGCCCATGTACTTCAAGGAGCTCAGTGTCATCGGCTCGAACGGTTTCGGCATCGAGGAGGTCGCCGGCGACTCCAAGCACGCCTTCGAGCACTACTTCGACTTCGCCCGGGCCGGCCTCGACCTGACGGCGGTCGTCACCCACCGCTTCCCGCTGTCCCGCTGGCGCGAGGCGGTGTTGACCCTCGCCGACTCCAGGCACACCGGGGCCGTCAAGGTCCTCCTCCAGCCGTAAGCCTCAGCCGGTGCCCACCCGGGCCGACACAGCCCCGAGCAGGTCGGCGATCTCCTCGCGCCGCTCGTACATGAGCATGTGGCCGGCGCCCTCGTACTCGTGCAGGCTGGCTTGGTCGAACCCGGCTGCCAGCCGCCGGGCGAACAGCGGAGGTGTGAGGTGGTCGCTGGTGCCGACAGCCACGACGACAGGCACATCGAGGTCGCCGAACGGCGCCTTCTCCTCGAAGCCGAGCACCTCTCCGACAAGCCCGGTGAACACCTCGGGGTCCATCGACCTGAGCATCCGCAGCGTCGCGACGACCTCGGCCGGGCGCGGCCTGCGCCCGAAGCCCAGGCGGGATGCGAGATAGCCGGTGTCGCCGGTCGGCAGCGCAGGCCGGCCCGGGCGCCAGATGCCCACGCCGGCACCGGCCACCCGGCCGACGGCGGCCGCGAGCCGGCCCCAACTCGGAACTGGCAGGCCCAGCCCACCGCTGGTCCCCATGAGAACGATGGCTCCGATCCGCGTCCCGAGCAACTCGGGGTGAGCTCGGGCCACGCGCTGGCAGACCATGCCGCCCATGGAATGGCCCACGAGCACTGCCTGGCCGAGATCGAGCGCCGCCAGCACTTCGGCCACGTCGCCGGCCATCGCCGAGATGGTGACGTCCTCGCTGCCGGCGCTCGAGAGTCCGTGGCCCCTCAAGTCGAGGGCGATCACGCGGTGCGCCTCGGCGAGGTCCCGTAACTGGTAGCTCCACACCTCCGCCGAGAGGTTGGCCCCGTGCAGCAGCACCAAGGGCGGGCCCCCGCCTCTTTCGATCATGTGGGACTCGCCCCCGTCCCGCATGGTGAGCACTCGGTGCACCACGTCGTCGGGCACCGAGATCTCCCCTTCGTCGGGCGCGGGCAGGCCCTCGTGCCTTCTCGAGTAACGGCGCGCGAGGGCGAAGGCGATACCCGCCGCGCTGGCGACCCCGGCCGTCGCGTAGGCGACGGCCCTCTTGCTGGTGGGCCCCACTAAAGCGGTCCGGCGCCGCGTACGTGCCTTCGCGGCAGGCGGGGCCCGATCCGGCAGAGGATCTCGAAAGAGATCGTGCCGATCCGGTCGGCCCATTCCTGGGCGGTCACGGTCTCGGTGCCCTGGGATCCGATCAGCACGACCTCGTCGCCGCGACGCACACCCGAATCCGGGCCGCAGTCGACCATCAGCTGGTCCATCGTCACCGCGCCCGCCACCCTCCGGCGCCGGCCGCCTACGAGCAGCTCGCCCCCGCCCTCGAACAGGCTTCTCGGGACCCCGTCGGCATAGCCGACGGGCACTGTCGCTATGTCGGTCCTCTCCTGCAGCCTGTACGCGAGCCCATAGCTCGTCCGCTCCCCCGCGCCCAGCTCCCGCACGAGGCTGACCTGGGTCTTCCATGACAGCGCCGGGCGGAGCGCCCCTGCCCCGGCCGCTTCGATCGGCGCCGGCGAGACCGCTCGCGAGGGCAGGTAACCGTAGAGGGAGATCCCGCAGCGTACGAGGTCGTAGCGAGACGGCGGGTGAGCGATCGCCCCTGCCGAGTTCGCGGCGTGAACCCGGGCCGGTGAGGGGAGCCCGGCCGCTTGCAGGCGCGAGCGGAGGGCGTCGAAACGCGCCAACTGCTCGCCGGTGAAGGGATCGCAGGGCTCGTCAGCCACCGCCAGATGCGTCCAGAGCCCCGCGTAGCGCAGCTCCGGCGCCTGGACGACTTGCTCCACGATCCGGCACGCCTGGTCGAATTCGGCGCCCACGCGGTGCATGCCGCTGTCGAGCTTGACCTCGACCTCGACCTGGCGCGAGACCCGGGCCGCCGCTGCGCGAATCGCGTTCACGCCTGCCCGGGTGTAGACGGTGGCGATCAGGTCCCGTGCGACGACCTCCCCCATGGCCTCTGCGGCGGGCTCGGAGAGGAGCAGGATCGGCACCTCCAGACCCGCTTCTCGCAGGACCACGCCCTCTTCGACGAGCGCGACGGCCAGCGAGGTCGCACCACCGGCGAGGGCTGCGTTGGCGACGGGGACCGACCCGTGGCCGTACGCGTCGGCCTTCACGACCGCGCACAACTCCGCGGGCGCGGCGACGGCCCTCAGGATCCGCGCGTTCGACGAGATCGCGTCGAGGTCGACCTCCGCCCAGGCGCGGCGTTGCCAGGACTCAGCCATGGGCCGCCGAGATCACGATCGCCACCAGCTCAGGCAGGTCGCCTGCGACCAGGCCCTCCGCGAACCCGAGGCCCGCCGCGCGTCCGTGCACGTGCGCAGCGAGGGCGGCGGCTCGCAAGGGCTCGACGCCCCTGGCGAGGAACGCCCCTATGACCCCGGACAGCACGTCACCTGTCCCGGCAGTCGCGAGGCGAGACGATCCCGAAGTGACGAGGAAGGCCTCGCCGTCGCTCGCCGCGACCGCCGTCGTCGAGCCCTTCAAGAGCACGATGGCGCCGAGACTCTCCGCGAGGGACCGGGCAGCGGCGATACGGTCGCCTCCCGGGCTGGAGTCTCGGCCGGGTGCGGTGGCGGCGAGCCGTGCGTACTCGCCGTCGTGCGGAGTGAGCACGGCCGGGATCTTGCGCCCTGCCAGCACCTCGCGCGCCTGGGCGAGCGGGCCGAGCGCCCCCAGCCCATCGGCGTCGACGATGACCGGGACCTCTGCTTCGGCGACGAGGCGGCGCACCGAGGCCACCACCCCCGGATCCGAGCCGATCCCGGGGCCGATCACGAGCGAGCGGCACCTGCGCAGCTCGCTCAGCACGGCGTCGGCGAAATCCGTCCCCGGCACCGACAGCGCGACGGCTTCCGAGGCCGGCAGGTCGTCGGGCGAAGCGCCCGGCACGCACCAGCGCACCATGCCGGCTCCCGCCCTCTGGGCGCCGCTGGTCGAGAAACGGGCGGCCCCGAACATCCCGGGGGACCCCGCGACCACCAGGCACGCGGTGCGCCACTTGTTGGTCTCGGCCTCGCGCTCGGGGAGCCAGCTCTCGATGTCGCGGTCCTCGACGAGCCAGATCTTGCCGCCTCGCACGTCGATCCCGATAGGCGCCACCACCACTTGCCCGGCGTGCGCGGGCCCGTCACCCATCAACAGCCCGGGCTTGAGCGCCGCCATCGTGACAGTTTCGGTCGCCGAGACGGCGCCCTCGCAAGCGAGACCGGTGTCGGCGTCGAGACCCGACGGGATGTCGATCGCGAGCACGGGGATCCCGTCCGGCACAGCAGGGGCTCGGTACTCACCCCTGAAGCCGGTCCCGTAAGCGGCGTCGATCACGAGGTCGCAAACGGGCAGCGTCACCGGAAGGTCGGCAGGGTCGAGCTCTGCGACTCTCACGCCGCGGCGGCGCAACATGGAAGCGGCCACACGTCCGTCGTCTCCGTTGTGGCCCCGGCCTGCGACCACCGCGACCCTCTTGCCGTAGGCGCCGTCCAACAGCCCCAGCGCCGCATTGGCGACGGCGGCGCCGGCTCTGGCGACGAGGACGTCCAGCCCGACCTCGGCGATGGCCGTCTCATCCGCGGCCCGGAGCTCGTCACGGGTATGGACGGGTTGCATGCGATCACTTCCTTCAGTCCGCCACGACGACAGCAGCCGCGACCGAGTCGGTGTGCGTGAGCGACACGTGCCAGGAACGGACCCCGAGCGCTGCGGCCCGGCTGGCGGCGAGCCCGGAGACCTCGAGCCGCGGCGCGCCCGACCCCCCGTCGACGACCTCGACGTCGGTGAGGCGCACACCTCCGAGCCCCGTCCCGAGCGCCTTCATCGTGGCCTCCTTTGCCGCGAAGCGGGCAGCGAGGCCGGGCACCGGGTCGACCCGGTCCGACAGCAGGGAGCGCTCGGCGGGAGTGAACATACGCTCGAGCGCCTGGGGCCGGCGGGCGAGCAGCCGACGGAAACGCTCTATGTCGACCAGGTCGATGCCCACCCCGATCACCTCGAGGCCCCGCTCGGCCCTCCGGCCCCGGCACGACGCTCGACGCGGCTCACTCGACCGTGACGACCTTGGCAAGATTGCGCGGCCTGTCGACGTCGTTGCCGCGGGCGCGCGCGACCCCGTACGCGAGCGCCTGCAGGGGCACTATCGCAACAGCGGGCGACAACAGCTCGGGCACGGTGGGGATCTCGAGGAACTCGTCCGCGACGGCCTTTGTCTCCGAGTCGCCCTCCTCGCACACGACCACGACCTTGGCGCCACGGGCCTTTACCTCGGCGATGTTCGCCATCACCTTCTCCCACAGGGTGCCCCGGGTGGCGATGGCCACGACCACGGCACTGTCGTCGATGAGCGCGATCGGGCCGTGTTTCATCTCCCCGGCCGGGTATGCCTCCGCCCGGACGTAGGCGAGCTCCTTCAGCTTGAGGGCTCCTTCGAGCGCAACGGCGTAACCCACACGGCGGCCCAGGAAGTAGACGTCCTGCACCCCTGCGAGCCGGTTCGCGACCGAGAAGTAGTCGTCGATCCGTCCGATCGCACGTCCGACGAGCCCCGGCAGGGCGAGCAGCCCGTATGCGAGGTCCCGTTCCTCCTCGGCCTCGACGGTCCCGCGCTGGCGGGCGAAGTGGAGGGCGAGAAGCTGGAGCATCACGATCTGGGCGGCGTGGCACTTGGTCGACGCCACCCCGATCTCGGGACCGGCCCTGGTGTAGAGGGCGCCGTCCGCCTCGCGGGCGAGCAGCGAGTCGACCACGTTGGTCAGCGCGACGGTCCTGGCACCGCGGCGACGTGCCTCGCGCAGCGCGTGGAAGGTGTCGACGGTCTCTCCCGACTGGCTGACCGCCACGACGAGGGTGTGCTCGCCCAGGATCGCGTCCCGGTAGCGGAACTCGCTGGCGATCTCGACCTCGGCCGGCATCCGGGCCCAGTGCTCGAAGGCGATACGGCCGCTCAGGCAGGCGTAATAGGCAGAGCCGCAGCCCATCAGCACGACACGCTCGACCTCCTCGAGGTCCGAGGCCGTCAGCCGCAGCTCCTCGAGCTCGGTCGTGCCGTCGGCGTGGAGCCTCCCCATGAGGGTGTCCGCGAGCGCCTTGGGCTGCTCGTGGATCTCCTTGGACATGAAGTCGTCGTAGCCGTCCCGCCGTGCGGCGACGAGGTCCCAGCCGACCTCGAGCGGCACGAGCTCACGCACTTGGCCGTCGAGGCCGACAACGGAGACCGAGTCGGGCCTGACCTCGGCGATCTCGTCGTCCGCGAGCTGGTAGAGCGACCGGGTCGTCCCCAAGAGCGCGGCGATGTCGGACGCGACCAGGCCGGTCCCGTCCAGCCGCCCCAAGATGAGCGGTGAGGTCCGCCGCGCCGCCGCGATCACATCAGGCTCCCTCGTGCTCACCGCCGCGAGGGCGAAGTCGCCGCGGAGCTCTGCCACGCACCGTCGTAGCGCCTCGGCGAGGCCGGCCCCGTCCTCCAGCTCCCGCTCGAGCATGTGAGCGACGACCTCGGTGTCGGTCTCGGACGACCTCGTGTGGCCCTGCGCCGCCAGCTTGGCCCAGAGCTCCTGGTAGTTCTCGATGATGCCGTTGTGCACTACCGCGACGGTGCCGGTGCAGTCGCAGTGGGGGTGGGCGTTGTGCTCGACCGCGGCGCCATGGGTCGCCCAGCGCGTGTGGCCGATGCCGGCGGTCATGTCTGTAGGAGCCCCGGGGGCGGCGTCCCGGAGCGTCTCGAGGGAATGCCCGCGAACTGCGTCGCGCTTGCGCCACAGGCGCGTCCCGTCGACCAGCACGACCCCGGCAGAGTCGTAGCCGCGGTACTCGAGCAGAGCCAGGGCGTCCAGCATCACCTGCAGTGGCTCGGCCGCGCCTGTGACGCCGATTATCCCGCACATGCTTGAAGGCTACGGCCTGTCGGCCCGGCCGGTGGCGTCAAGCTCGCGGACCACGACCGAGACGAGCCGTTCGACCACCTCGTTGGCCAGTTCGTGCGTCGGCGCCTCAGCCATGACCCGCACCAGCGACTCGGTCCCCGACGCCCGGAGCAGCACACGGCCGTTGGAGCCGAGCTCGGACTCGACGAGCGAGACCTCCTCCCACACCGACGCCGCCGAAGCCAGGTGTGACGTGTCGGCCACGTGCACGTTGCGCAGCACCTGCGGCAGCCGCGTCATCGCCCCGGCCGCCAGGTCTGCCAACGGGCGCCTGCTGCGGGCGACGAGCTCGATGAGGAAGAGCGCGGTCAGGATCCCGTCGCCGGTCATGCCGTGGCGGCGGAATACGAGATGGCCGGACTGCTCGCCGCCCAGCTGCAGGTCGTTGGCCTCGATGGCGTCGCTGACATACCGGTCCCCGACAGGGGTTTCGACAACCCCGATCCCGCGTGCGGCGAGCGCCTGGCGAAGCCCCAGGTTGCTCATGACGGTCACGACTATCGAGCTGCCGCTCAGAAGGCCCCGCTCAGACAGGTCGAAGGCGAACATGGCGAGCAGCTGGTCGCCGTCCACGAGATCGCCTTTGTGGTCGACGGCGAGAACCCTGTCGGCGTCTCCGTCGAGAGCGACGCCGAGGTCCGCACCGGAGGCGACCACGGCCTCCTGCAAAGGCTGCAGATGGGTCGATCCGCACCCGGCGTTGATGTTGACGCCGTTCGGCTCTGCGGAAAGAACCTTGTGGGAGATGCCGAGGCGCTCGAGCACGGCCGGAGCGACGACGCTCGCGGCACCGTTGGCGCAGTCGATCACGACCTCGAGGCCGAGACGTGCACCACTGTCGACGGCGTCGACGAGGTGATCGGCGTAGGTCCACAGCGCGTCCGGGTCGGCCCGCACCGCACCGAGGCCGGCCCTCGCGGCTCGCTGCGAGGACGGCGATGCACCTGCGGTCGCGGCCGGCGAGGTGAGCCCGTCGAGGTCGTCCTGGATGGCGACCTCGACTTCGGTGGCGAGCTTGGTGCCGCCGGCGCCGAGAAGCTTGATGCCGTTGTCGCCAAAGGGGTTGTGCGAGGCCGAGACCATCGCTGCCGGGAGCGCTCGGTCAGCCGCGAGCCAGGCGAGGCCGGGGGTCGGGATGACGCCGACGTCCACGACGTCCGCGCCCTCGGCGGTCATGCCGGCGGCGAGCGCCGACTGGATCATCGTCCCGGATTGGCGCGTGTCGCGCCCGAGGAGGAAAGGGGAGCCCGGCAGGATCCGGGCCGCGGCGCGCCCGAGCGCAAGAGCGAGCTCGGGTGTCAGGTCTGCACCGGCAACCCCGCGAATCCCGTCGGTGCCGAACCGCGGCGCCATCGGTGCTCAGCGCTTCGAGTACTGAGGAGCCTTGCGAGCTTTCTTCAAGCCGTACTTCTTGCTCTCCTTCTCCCGCGCGTCGCGCGTGAGCATGCCCGCCTTCTTGAGGTTGCCCCGGAGATCGGTCTCGAGCTCGATGAGGCCTCGGGCGATGCCGAGGCGGAGCGCGCCCGCCTGGCCCGAGATCCCCCCACCGTCGATCGTCGCGTCCACGTCGTAACGCTCGGCGGCACCGGCGATGCGCAACGGCTCTGTTGCGAGCGTCCGGTGGGTCTCCGAGGGGAAGTACTCCTCGAACGGCCGCTTGTTGATCGTGATGGCACCTTCACCGGTGCGCAGGCGCACGCGGGCGACGGCACGCTTACGGCGGCCGGTCGACTGGACGAGTGGCTTTGCCATGAAACAGCGGTCCTTCGGGGTCAGGAAGCTCGCCGGGCGGCGGGCAGATCGAGCGGGATGGGCATCTGGGCGGCGTGCGGGTGGTCGGGGCCGGCGTAGACCTTCAGCTTCCCGAGCATCTTGTGCCCGAGGGCGCCCTTGGGAAGCATGCCCCTGATCGCGCGCCGGACGACCTCCTCGGGCTTTTCCGCGAGCTCCTCCGAATAGCTGACGGTCCGCAGTCCGCCCGGGTAGCCGCTGTGGCGGTGCGAGAACGACCTGTCGCTCTTGCCGGCGGTCATGACGACCTTGGCCGCATTGACGACGATCACGTGGTCACCGGTGTCGATGTGGGGGGCGAATATCGCACGGTGCTTGCCGCGAAGCACCCGGGCGACCTCGCTCGAGAGGCGGCCGAGGACAAGGCCGTCGGCGTCGACGACGCGCCAAACGCGTTGCAGCTCGCTCGGCTTGGGGGAATACGTGCGCACGACCGTCCTTTGTAGAAGTCAACTCGTGGTGCTCACCCTGAGCATCCCGCGGCCACCGGTTAAAGGGCGCGAACCTCAAGCTCAGCGGGCAAGAGCCAGCGATCAACGATAGAAGACGCCGAGGCCAACGGCAAGCCGGCGCCTCACCGTGCCGTGCCGCCCCAGTCGCGGCCGCCGGGCTGCCAGGTCCCTCCGGGGACCAGGCTCTCCTGGTATCTCACCGCCATCAGGCAAAGCCCTCTCGGGGGGGCCGGCTGGCCGGCGCGCGACCGGTCGCCACTTCGGATGATCGCGAGCACCTCACCGGCCGGGATGCGCCCTTGCCCCACGCCCACGAGGGTCCCGACTATCGAGCGAACCATCTGGTGGCAGAAGGCGTTCGCCTCGATCTCGAAGACCCACACCGGATCTTCCGCGCAGGCCGGTGACCAGCCGACCGACAGCACACGGCGGGTGATCGGCCGCGACTCACCCGCCGGGAGCCGGCAGAATGCCGAGAAGTCGTGCTCGCCCAGAAGGGCGTCCGCACCGATGCGCATGGCGGCAAGATCGAGCCTGCCGGGCACGTGCCACGAGCAGTGCCGGACCAGAGGATCGGGCCAAGGTGTGCGTAGCACGCTGTAGCGGTAGCGCCGGGCGGTCGCTGAGTGACGGGCGTCGAAGCCGTCGGGCGCCACCCGTGCCTCGAGCACAGCAATGGCCGGTCCCAGCTGGCGGCTGAGCGACGGCCCGAGCCGCTCCAGCACCATCCCCGGCTCGGGCTTCCGTCTCGCCCATTTCGCGACGACCGCCTCGTCCAGGTCGACGTGGGCGACTTGCGCGGACGCGTGCACGCCGGTGTCGGTCCTGCCGGCGCAGGTCAGCGACACCTCATGGCCGGCCATCGCGCTCAACGTCGCGGCGAGCAGGCCGGCGACGGTTCGTTGGCCCCCCTGGGCGGCAAAGCCGTGAAAGGAGGTCCCGTCATAGGCGACCAGGAGCATTACGCGACGAAGCGGCCCCCGTGGGGCCGCTCCACTCTCAGGCTCGAAGAGCCTCACACAAGCTCGACGCGCGCCATCGGGGCGTTGTCTCCCTGGCGCGGTCCGAGTTTCAGGATCCGGATGTAGCCACCCGGCCGGTCGGCGTAGCGCGGGCCGATCTCGGAGAACAGCTTGTTCGCCATGTCCTTGTCACGGATGAACGCCACGACCTGGCGCTGATTGTGGACACCGCCCTTGCGCGCCTTGGTGATCAGCTTCTCGGCCACGGGCCGCATGGCCTTCGCCTTGGTCTCGGTCGTGACGATCCACCGCGGGTCTGCGGCGATGAGCGAGGCGATGAGGTTGCCCATCATGGCCTTCTGGTGGGCCGCGTCCCCGCCGAGGCGGCGGCCCTTCTTCGGGGTGGCGGGCATCTCAGACGCCTGCCTCACGCAACGAAAGGCCCCGCTCGTCGAGACGCTCGAGCACCTCGTCGAGCGACTTCTGACCGAAGTTCGTGATGGCCAGGAGGTCCTCCGCCGAGCGCTCGATGAGCTCTCCGACCGTGTTGATCTGCGCGCGCTTGAGGCAGTTGCGCGGGCGCTCCGGCAGGTCAAGGTCCTCGATGGGAAGGTCCAGGTCCGGTGAGCCCGTAATGGCGACGCCGACCTCGCCGAGCTCCAGGCCTCGGCCCTCGCCGGCGAGCTGCGCGACGATCGAGAGCAGGCCGCGCAGCGTCTGGCCGGCCGACGCGAGCGCCTCGCGGGGTGAGATCGAGCCGTCGGTCTCGATGTCGAGCAGGACCCGGTCGAAGTCGGTGGAAACCTCGACGCGCGTGGGCTCGACCACGAACGCGACGCGGCGGACCGGCGAGAAGATGGCGTCCACCGGGATGACCCCGATGGTGGACGCCGCCTGCTTGCGCTCGGCCGGGGCGTACCCCTTGCCCTGCTCGACGGTCACGTCGATCGCGAGACGCCCCTTGGCGTTCACGGTCGCGATGTGGACCCCGGGGTTGAGGACCTCGACGTCCGAGGTTGTGCGCAGGTCCGCGCCGGTCACGTCGGCGGGGCCTCGCACGTCAATGCGCATCGTGACCGGCGTCTCCGAGGAGCTGCGCAGCACGAGGTCCTTCAGGTTCAAGATGATGTCGCTCACGTCCTCCTTGACACCGGGCAGGAACGTGAATTCGTGGAGCGCGTCGTCGAAACGAACCTGGGTGACCGCCGCACCGGGGATCGACGACAAAAGGGTGCGCCGGAGTGCCGCCCCGAGGGTGTGCCCGAAGCCGGGGTCGAGCGGTCCGATCGCGAAGCGCTGGTGGAGCTGGTCCGGTTCGCCGATCGGCTCGACGGTGGGACGCTGGATGATGAGCATGTGGTTATCGGGCTCCTATGTGGATTGGCGCGTCGGCTACTTCGAGTACAGCTCGACGATGAGCTGCTCGCGCACTTGGGTGTCGATCTGTTCCCTCAACGGGAGGGAGAGCACGCGCACCGCGCTGCCTGAGTCCTCGACCTCCAGCCACGCGGGGGGCCGGCGATCGATGGTGTCGAGATTGTGGCGCACGACGATGAACTCCCGCGCCTTGGCGCTGAGCTCGACCCGGTCGCCCTGACGGACCCGGTAGCTCGGGATCGTCACACGCTTCCCGGTCACACGCACATGTCCGTGGCGGACCAGCTGCCGTGCCTGGTTGCGGCTGGCTCCCCACCCGGCACGGAACACGACGTTGTCGAGGCGGGACTCCAGCATCCGCAGCAGGTTGTCGCCAGTGATGCCGGACTGGCGGCTCGCCTCCTCGTACATGTTGCGGAACTGGGTCTCGAGCACACCGTAGATGCGACGCGCCTTTTGCTTCTCCCGCAGCTGGGTGTTGTACTCGGAGGGCTGGCGCAAACGGTCGCGCCCGTGCTCTCCCGGAGGGCTGGGACGCCGCTCCATCGGGCAGCGGACCGTCTCGCACTTCGGGCCTTTCAGGAAAAGCTTGACCTTCTCACGCCGGCAGAGGCGGCAGACAGGTCCGGTGTATCGCGCCATCGTCGTCTCCCTACCTAAACCCGGCGCCGCTTCTTCGGGCGGCACCCGTTGTGCGGAATCGGCGTCACGTCCTTGATGCCGGTGACTTCGATGCCCGCGCTCGACAGAGAGCGGATCGCGGTCTCACGCCCTGAGCCGGGACCGCGGACCAGCACGTCCACGCGGCGCACGCCGTGCTCCATCGCACGGCGGGCGCACTGCTCTGCCGCCATCTGGGCCGCGTACGGCGTCGACTTGCGTGAGCCCTTGAAACCGACGTTGCCCGCGGACGCCCACGAGATCACGTTGCCGTCCTGGTCGGAGATCGAGACGATCGTGTTGTTGAACGAGCTCTTGATGTGGGCGACGCCATAGGTGACGTTCTTGCGCTCCTTGCGACGCGGCCTGCGGCCGCCCGGCTTTGTCGTCTTTGCCATCAGTGGCGGTCCGAACGTGCGCGATTGATCGTGTACGGGGCCATGGTTACTTGCGCACCTTCTTCTCTCCGGCGACGGTCTTCTTCGGTCCCTTGCGTGTGCGGGCGTTGGTGTGGGTGCGCTGACCGTGGACCGGGAGGCCCTTGCGATGGCGGATCCCTTGGTAGCAGCCGATCTCCATCTTCCGCTTGATGTCCTGGGCGACGTCACGGCGAAGATCGCCCTCGACCTTGAAGTTGGCGTCGACCCAGGCCCTGAGCCGGGCGACCTCCTCGTCGGTCAGGTCGCGAACCCGGGTGTCGGGGCTGATCCCGGTCTCGGCGCAGGTCTGCTGCGCCCGGGTCAGGCCGATCCCGTAGATGTAGGTCAGCGCGATCTCGAGACGCTTCTCGCGCGGGATGTCGACACCGGAAATTCGGGCCACGTGCTAACCCTGCCTCTGCTTGTGTCGCGGATTTGTGCAGATCACCATCACGCGGCCGTGCCGGCGGATGATCTTGCATTTCTCGCACATCGTCTTGACGCTCGGTCGAACCTTCACTTCATGCTCCACTCAACGGGGCCGGCACCGCCGACCCGCTCCCGCCTTGGCAGCGCTTGCTGCCCGGCTCCAACATCCGCCTTCTCCGGGACCGGCCCTGGCCGGTGCCCCGTTCACTTGTACCGATACGTGATCCGCCCTCGTGCCAGGTCGTACGGCGTGATCTCGACCTGGACACGATCACCCGGCAAGATGCGAATCCGGTGCATCCGCATCTTGCCCGAGCTGTGCGCGAGCACTTTGTGCCCGTTCTCGAGCTCTACGCGGAACATTGCGTTCGGGAGCGGCTCGACAACCGTTCCTTCCAGCACGATCGCATCCTCTTTGGGCTTGGGCAGGACAACCTCCTACGACTAATCCGACTCTCATTGACACCGACGCGACGACCGCCGCGCAGTAGATCTTTGCGACGGGCCCTCGCATGGATGCCGCGTACTTCCCACCGGCTCGTGGCGCAGAAAAGCATAGCCGCCGGCCACTGGACCCGAGGCGGCCCCATGATAGCCGCTCAGTCCTGAGTGAGCACCTCCGGGCCGTCTTCGGTGACGGCAATGGTGTGCTCGAAGTGCGCGGAGAGGCTCCCGTCCGCGGTCACGACGCTCCAGCCGTCCTGGAGCTCGATCGTGTCCGGGCCGCCGATGTTGACCATCGGCTCGATGGCAAAGACGTTTCCAACCTTGATCCGCGGGCCCGGCGTCCCGGGCCAGTAGTTCGGTACCTGCGGGTCTTCGTGCATCGCGGTGCCGATGGCGTGGCCAACGTACTTGCGCACCACCGAGTAGCCCGCGGCCTCGGCGACGTTCTGAACCGCCCTGCCGACGTCGTGAAGGCGGTTGCCGTCCCGGAGCTGGTCGATGCCCGCCCACAGGCTCGCCTCGGTCACCTCCAAAAGGCGCGCGGCCGCGTCCGAGATCTCGCCGACCGGGGCCGTGTAGGCGGCATCGCCGTGGTATCCCTCGATGATCGCCCCGCAGTCGATCGAGATCACGTCGCCTTCCTCGAGCACGCGAGCGCCCGGTATGCCGTGCACGATCATGTTGTTCGGCGACGTGCAGATCACAGCGGGGAACCCGTGGTAACCGAGGAAGTTCGACCTGGCACCGCGGCGCTCGAGCACGTCGCGCGCGACACGGTCGAGGGCTGCGGTCGTCACGCCCGGCTTGATCTTGAGCCGGGTCTCGGAGAGCATCTCGGCGACGACCTTGCCGGCCCGCCGCATCTTCGCGATCTCCTCGGGAGTGCGCCTCATGCATGCTCCCGAGGCGTGGGCGGGAAGAACCTGCCACCGTGCTGGTAGGCGTCGACGACCGCGTTCAGGTTCTCGGCGACCTCGCTGGGGCTGCCTTCGCCCGACACCTCGACCAGCTTGCCCAAAGCGGCGTAGCGGGCGATGAGCGGGGCGGTCGCGGAGTCGTACTGCGCGAGCCGGTTCTTGATCGCCTCCTCGGTGTCGTCCTCGCGCTGGACGACGTCACCTCCGCAGAAGTCACAGGTCCAGTTCAGCTTGGGCGGTGCCGACGTCGAGTAGATCGCGCCGCAGTCCTCGCACACCCGCCGGCTCACGAGCCGCGCCAGCACGAGCCCGGTCGGCACCACGAGGTCGAGCACAAGGTCTATGGAGAACGGCTTCAGGATCTCGTCGAGCCCGTCCGCCTGGGCCACGGTCCGCGGGAAACCGTCGAGCAGGAAGCCTCGTGTCCTCGTGTCGTCCTGGTCGAGGCGGGCGGCGATCATGGCCAGCACGACACTGTCGGGGATGAGGTCACCGGCGTCGAGATAGCGGCGTGCCTCGAGACCTAGCGGGGTGCGGGCCTTGACCGCCGCCCGCAGCATGTCGCCGGTGGAGATGTGGGGCAGCACGTAGCGACGCGACAGCCGCATGCACTGGGTGCCCTTCCCGGCTCCTTGCTTGCCGAGGACGATGAGCCTCGCGCCCGGTACCACTTACTGGAGGAATCCCTCGTAGTTACGCATCATCAACTGGCTGTCGATCTGCTTCATGGTCTCGAGCGCCACGCCGACGCTGATCAGAAGCGTCGTGCCCGCAAACGGGATCGTGGTGATGTGCCAGAGCGAAAGCAGGATCGACGGCGTCAGCGCCACGGCCGCCAAGAACAAGCTTCCCGGAAGCGTGATCCGGTTCAGGATCCGTGCCAGGTAGTGCTCGGTCGGGGGCCCCGGCCTGAAGCCGGGGATGTAGCCGCCCTGCTTGCGGATCGTGTCGGCCTGCTGGTAGGGGTCGAAGGTCACGTGGACGTAGAAGAACGTGAACAAGACGATGAACAGGCCGTAGAAGACGATGTACCAGCCGTCGGTCGGGTTGAGCAGGTTGTGCTGGACCCAGTTGCGCAGCGACATCCAAGGCACGACGTTCGACAAGAGGACGGGGATGTACAAGAGGGAGCTCGCGAAGATGATCGGGATAACACCGGCCTGGTTCACCTTGAGAGGGATGTAGGTGCTCTGGCCGCCGTACATCCGACGCCCCTGGACCCGTTTTGCGAAGGTGACCGGGATGCGTCGCTGGCCCTGCTCGACGAAGACGATCGCGACCAGGAGCGCGAGCACGACCAAGACGATCACGCCGAGCCCGAACCAACCCTTGTCGGCCTTGATCTGCTCGCCGTAGACCGGCATCGCCGACACGACGTTGGAGAAGATCAGGATGGACATCCCGTTGCCGATGCCACGCTGGGTGATGAGCTCGGCCAGCCACATGACCACGGCTGTCCCGGCGGTGAACACGAGGATGATGAACAGGACCCGCTGAGCGTTGAAGGTCTTGATGAGGTCGATGTTGCTGCCGCTGCCGAAGAGCTCACCGCTGTGGAACAGGAACACCAGGCCAGAGCTCTGCATGACAGCAAGGGCGACCGTGAGGTAACGGGTCGCCTGAGTCAGCTTTCGCTGGCCGACGGCTCCCTGCTCGCGCCATTGCTCGAACTTCGGGATCACCGTCTGGAGGAGCTGGACGATAATCGAGGACGTGATGTAGGGCATGATCCCGAGCCCGAAGATCGCGGCCCGGGCGAGAGCGCCACCCGAGAACAGGTTGAGGAAGCCCAGCACGCCGCCGGACTTCTCGGCGGCGCTGATCGTCTGGATCTCGGCGAAGTTGATGCCCGGGACGACGATGTTCGCGCCCAACAGGTAGACGCCGATGATGAGCAAGGTGAACAGGACCTTGTTGCGGAGGTCCGGGACCTTGAACATGTTCCGCAGACTTGCGAGCATCAGATCCTTTCCCCACTCGGCGCGTGCGATTTCGGGTTCGTGCCGGCGAAGCCTCGGCGACGCCGAAGAACGCTAGCGGTTGGCGAGGGCATTTCCCTTGGCGGGTGGCCGCCGGTCACCGTACGGAGGTGGGACGAGGGTCACGGACCCGCCCGCGGCCTCGATGGCCGCCACGGCCGATCGCGAGAACCCATGCGCGGACACCCTCACTGCCCGGTGCAGCTCGCCACGACCGAGGATCTTCACAAGACCCTTGTGGTGGACGATGCCCCCGGCTTCGAGGCTCTCGGGCGTCACCTCTTCGAGCCCCAGTTCCTCCAGGACGTCGAGGTTGACGACGTTGTACTCGACGCGGAACGGGTTCGCGAAGCCGCGCAGCTTCGGGATCCGCTGGGTGAGTGGGAGCTGACCTCCCTCGAACCCGGGCTTGATGTTGTTGCGGGCCTTTTGACCTTTGGTTCCCCGTCCCGCGGTCTTGCCGCCCGTGCCGCCCGTGCCCCTGGCGATGCGGCGCTTGGGGCGGTTCGAACCGGGCGAAGGTGCCAGCTCGTGCAGCTTCATGCGGTCTGCTCCTCCGAGACGGTGACGAGGTGGGGAACGCGGGCGATCATCCCACGAATCTCCGGCCGGTCGGGGAGATCGTTCGACTGGCCGATCCGGCCGAGCCCGAGCGCCCGCAAGGTCCCGCGGTGCTTCGGCTTGGAGCCGATGGCGGAGCGGACCTGAGTGACCACGAGCCGCCCTTCCACCTTGGGCGCTGGCTCGGGAGCCTTCTTGGCACGGGGAGCCGCCACCTCAGCTCACCTCCCCGGAGACGCGCCCGAGGCGGCGGCGCTCCTCATAGGCGCGCAGCACGCCGGTCGGAGTGACCTCCTCGGCGGACTTGCCCCTGAGGCGCGCGACCTCATCGGGACGACGAAGGTTGCTGAGGCCGTCAATGGTCGCGTGCGCGACGTTGATCGCGTTCGAGGTGCCGAGCGACTTGGCCACGACGTCGCGGATCCCCGCCATCTCGAAGATGGCCCGCGCCGCGCCGCCCGCGATGACGCCTGTGCCCGGAGCGGCCGGCTTCAGGATGATGCGGCCTGCACCGGCGTGGCCGATCACCGGATGGACGATCGTCGAGCCCGCGATCGGGACGTCGAACATGTTCTTGCGCGCTTCCTCGATCCCCTTTTGCACGGCGAGGCCGGCTTCCTTTGCCTTGCCGTAGCCGAGACCGACACGGCCGTTGCCGTCACCGATAACCATGAGCGCGGTGAACGAGAAGCGCCGACCGCCCTTGACGACCTTGGCGACGCGGTTGACCTTGATCGTGCGCTCTTCGTACTGGGACTCGACCATCACAGCTCCAATCCGGCTTCACGTGCGGCCTCGGCGAGCGCCGCGACCCTACCGTGGTACCGGGACGCTCCCCGGTCGAACACGACCTTCGTCACTCCCTGCGACAAAGCGCGGCTCGCCACGAGCTTGCCGACCTCGGCAGCGGCAGCGATGTTGCCTGTGGCGCCACCACGTAGGCCCGCCTCGAGCGTGGAGGCGGCGACCAGGGTGTGGCCGGCGGTGTCGTCGACGATCTGGGCCACGATGTGCTTGTTCGAGCGGAACACCGTGAGGCGTGGCCGCTCGGCGGTGCCTGTCACGTGCTTGCGGACGCGGCGGTGGCGCCGGGTAGCCAGCACGTGGGCACGCAGTGTCTTGGTCATGGCTACTTCGCCGCCTTCCCGGCCTTGCGTTGCACGACTTCGCCCGCGTACCTCACGCCCTTGCCCTTGTACGGCTCAGGCTTGCGGACCTTGCGAATGTCGGCGGCAACCTGGCCGACCGCCTCCTTGTCGATGCCCCTTATGACTATGCGCAGCGGGGTCGGCACCTCGAACGAGACGCCCTCGGGCGCGTCGATGAAGACCGGGTGGCTGAATCCGAGCGCCAGCTCGAGCTGCTTGGGGTTCTTGAGCGTGGCGCGGTAGCCGACGCCGACGATCTCCAGCTCCTTGGTGAAACCGGCCGTCACGCCGGTCACCATGTTCTGGATGAGGCTCCGGGTCAGGCCGTGCAGCGCCCTGTTGGCGCGTTGGTCGTCGGGCCGCTCTACCAGGAGCTGAGCGTCGGACCGCCGGACCGTGATGTTCCCGGGCAGGTCGCGGCGCAGGGTCCCCTGTGGGCCGGACACGGCGACGTTGCCGTCGCCCAGCGTCACCTCGACGCCGGAGGGAACGTCTATCGGGCTTCTTCCGACTCGGGACATCAGCTCGTCACCTTCGCGTCACCAGACATAACAAAGCACCTCGCCGCCGACACGCTGTTGGCGTGCCTCGCGATCGGTCATGAGTCCCTTGCTCGTCGAGAGCACTGCGACCCCGAGCCCGCCGAGCACGCGCGGCAGCCCGTCGGCTCGGCAGTAGATCCGCAGTCCGGGCTTGGACACGCGCTTGAGCCCGCCGATGACACGCGCGCGATCGGCGGTGTACTTGAGCGAGATCTCGAGCACGTCACCGGGGCGGCCCTCCCGGGAGATCGTGGTGAAGCCCGCGATGTAGCCCTCGCGCTCGAGGATCTGGGCGAGCGCTTCTTTTACCCTCGAGCTGGGCATACGGACCGTCTCGTGCATCGCCACGTTCGCGTTGCGAACGCGGGTCAGCATGTCCGCGATGGGGTCAGTCATGGTCATGAACGATCCCCTCCTCTCACCAGCTGGCCTTGGTCACGCCTGGTACCTCGCCGGCGTGCACGAGCTCGCGCAGGCAGATGCGGCAGAGCCCGAACTTGCGGTACACCGCCCTCGGGCGCCCGCACCTGCGACACCTCGTGTAGCCACGCACCTTGAACTTGGGCTTTGCCTGTTGCTTCTCTATCAATGCCTTCTTGGCCATGGGTCGGCTCTACTGCCCTTCACGTCGGAACGGGAACCCGAAGGCGTTGAGCAGAGCTCGGCCTTCGGCATCGGTGCGGGCGGTTGTGACAATGGTGATGTCCATTCCGCGAGGCGTGTCGACCTTGTCGTAGTCGATCTCGGGGAAGATCAGCTGCTCGGTGACGCCGAATGTGTAATTGCCCCGACCGTCGAACGACTTCGGGGACAGGCCTCGGAAGTCACGGATGCGGGGGATCGCCAGGCTGATCAGGCGATCGAAGAACTCCCACATGCGATCGCCCCTCAAGGTCACCATGCAACCGATCGACATGCCCTCGCGTAGCTTGAAAGCGGCGATCGAGCGTCGCGCCTTGGTGATGACCGGCCGCTGGCCGGCGATCCTCTGGAGGTCGCCGACGGCACCCTCCAGCAGCGACTGCTGCTGGGTGGCCTTGCCGACGCCCATGTTGATGACGATCTTGGAAAGGCGCGGCACCTCCATCACGTTGGAAAGGCCGAGCTCAGCGGCCAGAGCCTGGCGGATCTCGGCGTCGTAACGCTGGCGGAGGCGAGGGCGCTCGATCACGGCCGGGCTCACAGGTCGCCTCCGCATTTGCGGCAGACGCGGATCTTGCGACCCTGGTCGTCGACGCGGAAGCCGATGCGCGTGGGCCCGCACTCCGCGCAGACCACTGCCACGGTCGAGGCGTGCACCGGCATGTCCTTGTCGATGATGCCGCCCTGCATGGTTCCGCGCTTTGCCTTGGTGGAACGCTTGGCGACGTTGACGCCGTCGACGATCACGCGGTTCTGGGCTGGGATGACGCGCATGACCTCGCCGGTCTTGCCCCGGTCCTTGCCGGTCAGCACTCTGACGCGGTCGCCCTTGTGGATGCGCACCTAGATCACCTCCGGGGCCAGCGAGACGATGCGCATGAAGCGCTTCTCGCGCAGCTCGCGTCCCACCGGACCGAAGATACGGGTGCCGCGTGGCTGCAACTGGTCGTTGATGAGGACGGCCGCGTTCTCGTCAAAGCGGATGTAGCTGCCGTCGGAGCGGCGATTCTCCTTCTTCGTCCGCACGACGACGCAGCGCACCACGTCGCCCTTCTTCACGGCGGCACCGGGCACGGCGTCCTTGACCGTGGCGATGAACACGTCACCGATCCCCGCGTAGCGACGGCGGGTCCCGCCGAGCACCTTGATGCAGAGCACTTCTTTTGCGCCGGAGTTGTCGGCGACGCGCAGGCGAGATTCTTGCTGGATCACCGCGCACGCTCCACGACCTCGACTAGCCGCCAGCGCTTCAGCTTGGAGAACGGGCGTGTCTCGGCCACGCGGACCCGGTCCCCGGTCGCGGCCTCGTTCTTCTCGTCGTGCACGTACAGGTGCCGAGTCCGCTGGACGGTCTTGGCGTACTTGGCGTGCCGGACGCGCTCCACGACGGCGACGACGGCGGTCTTGTCCATGCGGTTCTCGACGACGGTGCCCTCGCGGACCCTGCGCCGGTTGACACGCACTTGCTCCTCGGTCGGCGGCGTACCGCTCGGGGTACCCGCCTTGGCCTCGTTCTCGGCCATCACTGCTCCTTCGTCCCTGCGCCGCCACCGACGACTTCGGCCTCCGCCGATTCGGCGAGCTCGATCTCGTGCGCGCGGTGCACGGTCAGGATCCGCGCGATCTCTTTACGGACCTGGGAGACACGGGCGTTGTTGTCCAACCGGCCCGTGGCCGCCTGGAACCGGAGGTTGAAGAGCTCCTTGCGGGCTTCGGCGAGCCTGTTCTCGAGCTCGGCGTCATCGAGCTCGCGCAGCTCTTCCGCGCTCGACATCAGACCAGCACCTCCGGGTTGGAACCGAGACCCGGCCTCGCGATCACGCGTGCCTTCATCGGCAGCTTCTGGATCGCCCTTTCCAGAGCCGAGTGGGCAAGGGCGTCGTCCACGCCCGCCAGCTCGAAGAGGATCCTCCCGGGACGCACCACGGCGACCCAGTGCTCGGGGTTGCCCTTGCCGGAGCCCATGCGGGTCTCGGCCGGCTTCTGAGTGACCGGTTTGTCGGGGAACACCCGGATCCAGACCTTCCCACCACGCTTGATGTGCCTTGTCATGGCAATTCGAGCGGCCTCGATCTGACGGGCCGTGAGCCAAGCCGGCTCGAGCGCCTGGATGCCGTAGTCGCCGAAGTTGATGGTCTCGCCGGCCTTGGTCATCCCGGACGTGCGGCCGCGCTGCTGCTTGCGGTGCTTGACCTTGCGAGGCATCAGCATGGTCAGTCACTCTCCCTACGGAAATGCGGGACGTCGTGATGCTGCTCGCGCGTCCGGCGCTCGATCTCCTCCTCCTCGGCGAGGAGTTTCTCGAGCGGGTCTTCGGTGACGACCGGAACGGTCGGCTCCAAAGCCTGATCGGCGAGCAGCACGGCCACGACCTCGACCGCGGGCTCGGGCTCGGGCGCGACGTCCGGCGCGACCGAGCCGGGCTCGCCCAGCTCGGGCCTGCGGCGGCCGCCGCCGGCGGTGACGATGCGCCTGGGACGTGCCTGGCCGGAGGTCTCCCCGACCGCCATGGCGGCCTCACGCGAGATCTTCTCCTCGGCGGAAGTCTTGTAGGGCAGGATGTCGCCCTTGTAGATCCAGACCTTGATCCCGATACGCCCCGTCGAGGTCTTCGCTTCGCGGAATCCGTAGTCGATGTCGGCGCGCAAAGTGTGCAAGGGGACCCGGCCCTCGCGGTAGGACTCCTTGCGTGCCATCTCCGATCCGCCCAGGCGGCCGGAGCACTGGACGCGCACGCCCTGGGCACCCGCCTTTTGCACTGTCTGGATCGCGCGCTTCATGGCGCGACGGAAGCTGATCCTCCGCTGCAGCTGGTCGACGATGCCCTGGGCGATCAAAGCGGCATCCAACTCGGGCTGCTTGATCTCCTGGATGTTCAGCTGAACGTTGGCGTTGTGGGTTATGCGTGCGAGCTGGCGCCGCAGGCGGTCGGCTTCCGCGCCGCGGCGGCCGATCACGATGCCAGGCCGGGCGGTGTGCACGTCGATCCGCAGCCGGTCCCGCGTGCGCTCGATCTCGATTCGGCTCACGGCAGCCGCCTCGAGCTGGGTCATCAGATAGTCGCGGACCTTCCAGTCCTCGACCACCGAGTCCTGGTAGTTCCGGTCGTCGAACCAACGTGACTTCCAGTCGGTGGTGACACCGAGGCGGAAGCCGTATGGATTGACCTTCTGGCCCATCAGTCGCTCGTTTCCTCGTCGCCGGCAGCGTCGTCGGCGCTCTCGGCTTGCTCGTCGGTGTCGCCGGCGGCCTCGTCGGTGCTCTCGGCTTGCTCATCCTCGCTGCCGGCGAGCGCCTGCTCGACAGCAGCGTCCAGGTCCGTCGTCTCTCCGGTGTCACCAGCAGCGACGATCCCGAGGAGACGCTCGTCGACTTCTGGCGTCTCGGACCTGCCATCCTTGGCGGCTGCGCTCGCCCGTCCCTGGCGACGCGCTCCGGCTACCCGGCGGGCACGGCGGTCGGCTTGCTCGGCGGCGACGCGGGCGCGTCGCCGGTTCAGCTCCTCTTCGGGCATCCGCGAGACGATGACGGTTATATGGCACGTTCGCTTGCGGATACGCGTCGCACGCCCGCGGGCGCGGGGGCGCCACCTCTTGAGCGTCGTGCCCTCGTCTGCGTAACAGGCGGACACGAACAGCTCTTCGGATTCGATGCCCCCGCCGTTGTGGAACGCGTTGGCAGCTGCCGAGTGCAGCACCTTGCCGATCACCGTCGCCACTTCCCGGTCGCAGTACTCGAGGATCTCCGACGCTCGCTCGTACTCCTTGCCGCGAATCAGATCGAGCACCTCACGCGCCTTATAGGCGGACACGCCCGAGTGCTTGAGCACGGCGCGGGTCCCCGGCCGCTCGTTGGTCTTGACACCGGTCACGTCAGCGCCTCGCTGCTCGTTCTTGGCCCGCGTGGTAGCGGAAGGTCCGGGTGGGGGCGAACTCCCCGAGCTTGTGGCCGACCATCGACTCGGTCACGTACACGGGCACGTGCTTGCGCCCGTCGTGCACCGCGATCGTGTGACCGACCATGTCCGGGATGATCGTCGAGCGACGCGACCACGTCTTGATGACGCGCTTCTCGTTCGAGGCGTTGAGCGTGTCGACCTTGTGAAGCAGGTGATCGTCGACAAAGGGTCCTTTTTTCAGGCTACGAGGCATAATGGCTCCGCTCGGCGGTCAGCGGCGGGCGCCGCGGGTGCGGCGGCGACGGATTATGAGCTGGTCAGACAGCTTGTGGCGGGGACGGGTGCGGCCCTCGGCTTGACCCCACGGCGACACCGGATGGCGGCCACCGGAGGTCTTGCCCTCGCCACCGCCGAGAGGATGGTCGACCGGGTTCATCGCGACACCGCGGGTCTGGGGCCGGATGCCCTTCCAGCGGTTGCGCCCCGCCTTGCCGATGGAGACGAGCTCGGCCTCGGAGTTGCCGACCTCGCCGATGGTCGCGCGGCAGTCGATCGGGACGCGGCGCATCTCGGTCGAGGGCAGCCGCAGGGTCGCGAACATCCCCTCCTTAGCGACGAGCTGCACGCTCATGCCCGCGCCCCGGGCGAGCTTGCCCCCGCCGCCGGGACGGAGCTCCACGTTGTGGATCACCGAGCCAACGGGGATGTAACGCAGCGGCAGGGCGTTGCCCGGGCGGATCTCGGCGCCGGGCCCGGACTGCAGCACGTCACCGACCTCGACACGGGCAGGCGCGATGATGTAGCGCTTCTCGCCGTCGAGATAGTGCAACAGGGCGATACGGGCGTTGCGGTTGGGGTCGTACTCGATGGCCGCGACCTTGGCGGGGACGGCGTCCTTGTCCCGACGGAAGTCGACCAGGCGGTACTGCTGCTTGTGGCCGGCACCGCGATGGCGGGCTGTCTTGCGGCCGTGGGCGTTGCGGCCACCCGTGCCGGGCTGGGGCACGAGGAGCGTCTTCTCGGGTGTGGTCTTCGTGATCTCGGAGAAGTCCGAGACCGACTGGAACCGCCGTCCCGGGCTGGTGGGCTTGCGCTTGCGGAGTGCCATGACGATGCCCCTCAGCCCTCGAACAGCTCGATACGGTCGTCGCCGACAAGTCGTACGATCGCGCGCTTTGTGTCAGGCCGCTTGCCGAATGTGGCCACGCGCCGTTGGCGCTTGCGCTTTCCCTTGCGCACCATGGTGTTCACGCTCGCGACGCGTACCCCGAAGGCATCTTCCACGGCGGCGCGGATCTCGACCTTGCTCGCCCTCGGGTCGACGACGAACACATAGGTGTGCTCGTCCATGAGCGCGTAGGACTTCTCGGAAATGACGGGGCGCAACAGGATGGAACGGCCTGCGCTCACTTGACCTCTTCCTCATCGTCGGTCACGGCGGGCGCGACGTCGCCGACCTCGTCGGCGTCTTCGGCCTCGTCCGCCGCGTCTTGCTCGCCGGTCCCGTCGGCTTCCGGCTCAGCGGCCTCGTCGACGTCCTCGGCGACCTCCCGAGCGGCCGGACGCGGGGAACTGACGACGGTGCCCTCCGGTGCGTCACTTACCTCGCCGGGCATCGTCTCGTCGGTGAAGACGACCCAGTCGGACACGACCACGTCATAAGCCGTGAGCTGACCGGCCTCGACGATGTTGACGTTCGTCAGGTTCCCGAACGAGCGCTCAGCGACCACGTCGTTGCTGCCGATCACGACGAGCACGTTGCCTTCGACGCCGAGGGCCCGAAGCGAGGCGACGGCGTCCTTGGTCTTCGGCACCTCGAAAGACCAGCGGTCGACGAGGCAGACACGACCTTCCATCGCCCGGTCCGAAAGGGCCGCCCGCAGAGCCTGGCGGATCATCTTGCGGGGAGTCGACTGGGTGTAGTCCCGCGGCTTGGGACCAAAGGCGATGCCCCCGCCTGCGAACTGCGGCGCCCGGGTCGTGCCCTGGCGGGCACGGCCGGTGCCCTTCTGGCGATAGGGCTTGGCACCGCCACCGGAAACTTCCGCTCGCGTCTTGGTCGAGTGGGTGCCGGAGCGCTTGGCCGCGAGCTGTGCGGTCACGACCTGGTGCAACAGGGGCACGTTGACCAAACCACCGAAGTACTCCGGGTCGAGCTGGACCACCCCGAGGAGCTCGCCCGCGTCATTGCACCGCTCCACGAGCACTGACGGCACGACGTCGGCCATGGTGTCGGTCATCACTTGCTGGCCTTCACTGCGTCGCGGATGAAAACCAGGCCGCCCCGCGGGCCCGGCACGGCACCCTTCACAAGAATGAGCTCGCGCTCGGGGTCCGCCATCACGACCTCGAGGTTCAACGTCGTCACGCGTTCGGAGCCCATGTGGCCCGCCATCCTGGTCCCCTTGAACACGCGGGCCGGAGTGGCGCAGGCACCGACCGAGCCCGGCGCCCGGTGCTTCTTGTGGGTGCCGTGCGCGGCACCCTGGCCCCTGAAGTTGTGGCGCTTCATCCCGCCGGCGAATCCCTTGCCCTTGCTCACGGCGGTCACGTCGATCTTGTCACCGGCGGTCAGGATGCCGGCGTTGATCTCCTGTCCGACCGTGTAGCCGCTCGTGTCGTCAAGCCGCAGCTCGACCAGGCGGACGCCCGGCTCCACGCCCGCTTTCGCGAATTGGCCGGCATCAGGCTTGTTGAGCTTGCTCGCGGCCCGCACGCCGTAGGTCACCTGGAGGGCGGAGTATCCCTCTTGCTCGGGGGTTTTCACTCGTACCACTCGAAGAGCCGCGACTTTGACCATGGTCACGGGTACGACGCGCTGTGCTTCGTCCCAGATCTGGGTCATGCCGACCTTCTCGCCGACGATCGCCTTGGTGGCCATGCTCTCTTTGCCTCTGCTCGTGTTCGCGCCGGGGCTCGCGGACAGAACGGATGGCGTCACCCGTTGTCGCCGTTCGCGCCCGACCGACTGTGGATGACAGTCCCTTGTCGTGCGGACGCTCCGCCCGGGCATCCGGAGCGGAGCGCACATCATGTTTCGCCGGAAGGTCCCCCACAAACTGCCCTGGGGCGCTCCCGGACTTCGTACTAGTGGACGCGACGGACGACGTGCCCGCCGAGTTCGAAAGCATAGCACTCGCTCGCCTGGCGTCCCAAAGCCGTCGCCGGGCGATCGGGGCTAAGCCGTCTGGATCTTGATCTCGATGTCGACCCCCGCGGGGAGATCAAGGCGTTGAAGCGAGTCCACCGTCTTCGGCGTGTGCTCGACGATGTCCACGAGGCGCTTGTGGATGCGCATCTCGAAGTGCTCGCGGCTGTCCTTGTGCTTGTGAGGCGAGCGGATCACCGTGTAGCGGTGCATCTCGGTGGGAAGCGGGACCGGCCCGCGCACCTTTGCCTGTGTGCGCAGCACCGTCTCGACGATCTTCTTCGTCGACTGGTCGATGATCTCGTGGTCGTACGCCTTCAGCCGGATGCGGATCCGCTGCCGGGGGCCCTCTGCCATGTCGCCTCGCCTACTTCAGAATCTTCGTGACGGCGCCGGCACCAACGGTCCGGCCGCCTTCGCGGATCGCGAAACGGAGCCCCTCGTCCATCGCGATCGGCTTGCCCAGCTCCACTGTCATGACGGTGTTGTCACCTGGCATGACCATCTCGGTGCCCTCTGCGAGCTGGATGGTCCCGGTCACGTCCGTCGTGCGGAAGTAGAACTGCGGACGGTAGTTGCTGAAGAACGGCTTGTGCCGCCCGCCCTCCGCCTTTGTGAGCACGTAGACGTTGGCCTCGAAGTTGGTGTGGGGCGTGATCGAGCCCGGCTTGCAGACGACCTGCCCGCGCTCGACGTCTTCCTTCTTCGTTCCACGGAGCAGAAGGCCCACGTTGTCGCCCGCCTGACCCTGGTCGAGAAGCTTGTGGAACATCTCGACACCGGTGCAGACGGTCTTCTGCGTCGGGCGCAGCCCGACGATCTCGACGTCGTCGCCGACCTTCACGACACCCTGCTCGATCCGGCCCGTCACGACGGTGCCACGACCGGTGATGGTCATCACGTCCTCGACCGACATGAGGAAGGGCTTGTCGGTCTCGCGGGCAGGCTCGGGGATGAAGTTGTCCACGGCGTCCATGAGCTTGAGGACTCCGGCGGCGGCCTCCGGGTCGTCGGTCTCGAGCGCCTGGAGCGCGCTGACGCGCACGACCGGGGTGTCGTCGCCGGGGAAGCCGTACTCGGTCAGGAGCTCACGCACCTCGAGCTCGACCAGGTCCAGCAGCTCCTCGTCGTCGACCATGTCGACCTTGTTGAGCGCGACCACGATCGAGGGCACGTTGACCTGGCGTGCCAGCAGTACGTGCTCACGGGTCTGGGGCATGGGGCCGTCCGCGGCGGAGACGACCAGGATCGCGCCGTCCACCTGTGCGGCGCCGGTGATCATGTTCTTGATGTAGTCGGCGTGCCCGGGCATGTCGACGTGCGCGTAGTGGCGCTTGTCGGTCTCGTACTCGACATGCGCGATCGCGATCGTGATGCCGCGTGCCTTCTCCTCTGGGGCCTTGTCGATCTGGTCGAACGCCGTGAAGGCGACGTTCGGGTTCTTCGCGTGGAGAGCCTTGGTGATCGCCGCGGTGAGGGTCGTCTTACCGTGGTCGATGTGGCCCATCGTTCCGACATTGACGTGGGGCTTCGTCCGCTCGAACTTCTTCTTGGCCATTGTTGCCGACCGCTCCGTTTGATCTGGGCTGCGCCCTCTGGGCGCCTCCATGCTGGTGGACTGCGTTCTCGATTGTGCCGTGTTCGGTGTTACTCGGGTGGGGTCTCCGGCCCGGGTCTCCCCGGTCCGACGGCTCCGACCAGTGGCACACCTCGCGATTCAACTCGCTTCGGCGTTGACCCCTGGGCCGTTCACTCGCCGGTCACACGGGCGATGATCTCCCGGGAAACCGACTCCGGAACCTCCTGATAGGAGTCGAACTGCATCGTGTACGTCGCGCGACCCTGGGTGCAGGAACGCAGGTCGGTAGCGTAGCCGAACATATCGGACAGTGGCACCTGCGCCCGTATCACGTGGCTCGCGCCCCGCTGTTCCATGCCCTCGATCCGGCCGCGGCGAGACGACAGGTCGCCGATCACGTCGCCCAGGTTGTCCTCAGGCGTGACCACCTCGACCTGCATGATGGGCTCCAGCAGCACCGGGTGCGCCGCCCGCACGGCCTTCTTGAAGGCCATCGAACCTGCGATCTTGAAGGCCATCTCCGACGAGTCGACATCGTGATAGGACCCGTAGACGAGCGCGACACGGACGTCGACGATCGGGAAGCCGGCCAGCACCCCCGAGTTCATGGCCTCTTGGATGCCTGCGTCGACAGCCGGGATGTACTCCTTCGGTATCACGCCGCCGGTGATCTTGTCGACGAACTCGAATCCTCCGCCGGGACCCGTCGGCTCCAAGTCGATCACCACATGGCCGTACTGGCCACGCCCGCCGGTCTGGCGGATATAACGCTCCTCGATCTTGTGGACCGAGTCGCGGATCGTCTCCCGGTAGGCGACCTGCGGCTTGCCGACGTTCGCGTCGACTTTGAACTCCCGAAGCATCCTGTCGACGAGAACCTCCAAGTGGAGCTCGCCCATGCCTGAGATGACCGTCTGGCCGGTCTCCTGATCCGAGCGGACCCTGAATGTCGGGTCCTCCTCGCTGAGGGCGAACAGCGCCCGGGACAGCTTGTCCTGGTCAGCCTTGGTCTTGGGCTCGACCGCGACGTGGATCACGGGCTCTGGGAACTCGAGCGACTCGAGCACGATCGGGTGCGCCGCGTCGCAGAGGGTGTCGCCAGTCGTTGTCGACTTGAGGCCGACGACCGCGACGATGTCGCCCGTGTAGACGGCGTCGCGGTCCTCCCGGTGGTTCGCGTGCATCTGGAGGATCCGGCCGATGCGTTCTTTGCGGTCCCGGCTCGTGTTCAACAGCGTGGTGCCCTTCTCGAGGGTGCCGGAGTAGACCCTCAGGTACGTGAGCTTGCCCACGAACGGGTCGCTCATGATCTTGAACGCCAAAGACGTGAACGGCTCGTCGTCGCGAGGGTGCCGCTCTATCTCGTTTCCGGTCCGGGGATCGACACCGGTGGTAGGCGGCACGTCGAGCGGGCTCGGCAGGTAGTCGACGACCGCGTCGAGCATGGGCTGGACGGCCTTGTTCTTGAAGGCCGAGCCGCACAGAACCGGGACGAGCTCGCTCGCGATGGTCGCGGTGCGAATCCCCTTGCGGAGATCCTCCGCGGTTATCTCCTGGTCGGAGACGTAACGCTCCATCACGTTGTCGTCGAAGTTGGAGACGACGTCGATCAGGGCGTGGCGAGCCTCCTCGGCAATGTCGGCGAGATGAGCGGGTATCTCTCGGGTCTCCCAGGTCTCGCCCATGCCCTCGCCCCACACGAGAGCCCTCATCTTCAGAAGGTCGATCACGCCCTCGAAAGAGCCCTCCGCTCCTATCGGGAGCTGCACCACCGCGGGCGTCGCCTCGAGCCGATCGCGGATCATGGCGACGGTGCGGTCGAAATCCGCGCCGACCCTGTCCATCTTGTTGACAAAGCACATACGAGGCACGCGGTACTTGTTGGCCTGCCGCCAGACGGTCTCTGTCTGGGGTTCGACGCCGGCCACGGCGTCGAACACGGCGACCGCCCCGTCGAGGACGCGGAGGGACCGCTCGACCTCGACGGTGAAATCGACGTGCCCGGGAGTGTCGATGATGTTGATCCAGGTGTCGCGCCAACGACACGTCGTCGCGGCCGAGGTGATCGTGATCCCGCGCTCTTGCTCCTGGATCATCCAGTCCATGACGGTGCCACCCTCATGGACCTCGCCGATCTTGTAGGTGCGGCCCGTGTAGTACAAGATGCGTTCGGTGGTCGTCGTCTTGCCCGCGTCGATATGGGCCATGATCCCTATGTTGCGGGTCTTGGCCAGCGGGAACTCTCGGATGGATGATGGATTGGCCATCGCCTTGCTTCGTTTCTCTAGTCAGTTGTGGGCTGCCGTGCCTGCTCTGTCGTGTTCACCGGCAGGGCCGGCATGCGCCCTGGAACGGTGAGCGCGTATCACGCTACGCCGGGCGCGTGGACGTCCGGTTAACACCTGGACAACACCTGGCATGCCGCGGGTGGTTACCAGCGGTAATGAGCGAATGCCTTGTTCGACTCCGCCATCTTGTGGAGGTCTTCCTTGCGTTTGACCGTGGCGCCGACGCCGTTCGAAGCATCGAGGATCTCGTTGGCGAGCCTGAGCGCCATGGTGCGCTCCCTGCGCTGGCGCGAGTAGCCGACGAGCCACCTGATCGACAGCGTCGTCGCCCGGCGCGGGCGCAATTCCACGGGGACCTGGTACGTTGCTCCGCCGACGCGGCGGCTGCGCACCTCGAGCTCGGGCCGCGCGTTGTCCAACGCCCGCTTCAGCAGTTGGAGCGGGTCGCCACCGGTCTTCTCGCGCACAACCTCGAGGGCGTCGTACACGATGCGCTCGGCAAGCGACCGCTTCCCCCGAGAAAGGATCTTGTTGCACAGCTGGGTCACGAGCACAGACCGGTACACCGGATCGGGGACCAGCTCGCGGCGGGGCGGGGGGCCGTTGCGAGGCAACTTAGGACTCCTTCTTGGCGCCGTAGCGGCTGCGAGCCTGGGCACGGTCACGCACGCCGGAGGTGTCCAGAGTGCCACGCACGATCTTGTAACGGACACCCGGGAGGTCCTTGACCCTGCCGCCGCGCACGAGGACGATCGAGTGCTCCTGCAGGTTGTGTCCCACGCCCGGAATGTACGCGGTGACTTCCGAACCGCTCGTCAGCCGCACCCGCGCGACCTTGCGGAGCGCTGAATTCGGCTTCTTCGGGGTCGTCGTGTAAACGCGCGTGCATACTCCCCGCCGCTGCGGCGCCCCCTTGAGCGCGGGGGTCTTCGTCTTCGACCGCTTGGATGACCGGCCCTTGCGGACCAGCTGGGCGATAGTGGGCACGCGAACCTCTCTGGGACTCTTGGTTGAAGAACCGTGGGCGCAAAACACGCGCCGACACGACCTGTGGATGATAGGAGCGGACACCGCTCCCCGGCAAGATTGTAGGCCGCGATCAGGCAGAGCCTTCCTCGGCCGGCCCGAGGTCGCTGAGCGGGTCCTCATCGGCAACGACGAGGTCATCGGTCGGTCCGAAGCTCGCGTAGGCGCTGCCGGCGGTCGCGTACGGGTCCTCCTCTTCGTAGGGACCGCCGAACGCGCTCCGACCGACGTCGCGCAGCCACGACGCGAGGTTGTCCGTGTTGACGTCGCCCACGTCGCCGACCTCGAGGTCCGAGGACCAGAAGGACATGCGCTCGGCGTCCGGCGTCGCCACCTCCACGCTGCGGTAGCGGTTCATGCCGGTACCGGCGGGGATGAGCTTGCCGATGATGATGTTCTCTTTGAGCCCGAACAACTGGTCGGACTTGCTCTCGATCGCAGCCTCGGTGAGCACGCGGGTGGTCTCCTGGAACGACGCCGCCGACAGCCACGAGTCGGTCGCGAGCGACGCCTTCGTGATACCCATCAGCTCGGGCCTGCCTTCCGCAGCGCGCTTTCCGGCCTGGACCAGCTCGCGGTTGACCGCGGCGTAGCGCTGGTTGTCGACGCGCTCGCCCGGAAGGAAGGGCGCGTCACCCGGCTCGGCGACCAGGACCCGGCGGAGCATCTGGCGCACTATCAGCTCGATGTGCTTGTCGTGGATCGACACGCCCTGGTCCCGGTAGACCTTCTGCACCTCTTCGACCAGGTACTGCTGCGTCTCGCGGATCCCTTTGATCTCGAGCAGCTCCTTGGGGTCCTTCGGCCCGTCCACGAGCGCGTCGCCGGGGCTCACTTCCTGGCCTGCGACGACTTCGAGGTGTGCCCTTGCCGACACCGGGACGGCATCCTCGCTGCCGTCATCGGCGACGACCACGACGCGCCGGCCGGTGTCGTCCTCGTCGATGCGGATCACGCCCGAGGTGCGTGCCAGCACGGCGGCACCTTTCGGCGTCCGAGCCTCGAAGAGCTCGACCACTCGCGGCAGGCCGTGGGTGATGTCCTCGCCGACGATGCCGCCGGTGTGGAACGTGCGCATCGTGAGCTGGGTGCCCGGCTCGCCGATGGACTGGGCGGCGATCACGCCGACCGCCTCCCCGAGCTCGATGCTGCGACCTGTCGCGAGCGACTGCCCGTAGCAGGCGGCGCAGACTCCGTGGTTCGCTTCGCAGGTGAGCACCGACCGGGTGCGCACGCGGTCGACCACGGGGTCGGCGGACAACTGCTGGACCTCGAAGTCGCGGATGACGCGGCCGGCTTCGAAGACGGTCCCGTCGGAGAGCTTGACGGGCTCGATGAGGACCCGCCCGTAAAGCCGCGTCTCGAGGTAGCTCCGCTTGCCCGCCTGGTCCTGGTGGATCCCCTCGATCCAGATGCCTCGGGTGCTGCCGCAATCGGGTTCACGGATGATCAGCTCCTGGGCCACGTCGACGAGACGCCGTGTCAGGTACCCGGAGTCCGCCGTGCGCAGCGCCGTGTCCGCGAGGCCCTTGCGGGCGCCGTGGGTGGAGATGAAGTACTCCAGCACCGACAGCCCCTCGCGGAAGGAGGACTTGATCGGCCTCGGGATCATCTCGCCGCGTGGGTTGGACACGAGTCCCTTCATGCCGGCGATCTGACGGACCTGCTGCGGGTTGCCCCTAGCGCCGGAGTCCACCATCATGTCGAGCGGGTTGAAGGCCATCGTCGCGAGGGTCTTCTCCATCGCGCGCCCGACCTCGGAGTTGGCCGAAGTCCAGATCTCGATCTCCTTCTGGCGGCGCTCGTCGTCGGTGATGATGCCACGGCGGAACTGGTTCTCCGCCTTCTCAGCCTCTTTCTCGTAGCGATCGAGGATCTGCAACTTGTCCGGCGGCGTCTTCACGTCATCGATCGAGATGGTGAGCCCGGACCGCGTTGCGAACCGGAAACCGAGGTCTTTGATCCGGTCGAGGCTCTCGGCCACGAGCACCTTCGAGTAGTGCGCCGCTATCTGCTCCACGATCGTCGCGATGGAGGTGGCGCGCTTTCCGATGACATCGTTCACGTAACCGAAGCCGACCGGAAGAGCCTGGTTGAAGAAGAGGCGCCCTGCCGTCGTCTCGATCTCGTCGGGCTCCTCGATCACGGGTGCGTCGCCGTGGCGGACCCCCCGCAGGGGAAACTCGAAACCATCGGGACCGCGACGGAGCCGGATCTTGGCGTGAAGGGCGACGTCCCCGTTCTCCCAGGCCTGTTCCACATCGAACAGGCGGCGGAAGACGTGGCCCTCACCCTTCGCACCGTCGACCATCAGCGTCAGGTAGTAGACGCCGAACACCATGTCCTGACCGGGCACCGTGATCGGCCGGCCGGTCGCCGGCGAAAGGATGTTGTTCGCCGACAGCATCAGCACGCGGGCCTCGGCCTGGGCCTCGGCCGACAGGGGGAGGTGCACCGCCATCTGGTCGCCGTCGAAGTCAGCGTTGAACGCGGTGCAGACGAGCGGGTGGATCTGGATGGCCTTGCCTTCCACGAGGATCGGCTCGAATGCCTGGATCCCGAGGCGGTGCAGTGTGGGAGCCCGGTTCAAGAAGACCGGGTGCTCCTTGATGACCTCGTCGAGCACGTCCCAGACCTGGATCCGCCGGCGTTCGACCATCCGCTTGGCGGACTTGATGTTCTGTGCGATCTCGGTGTCGACGAGCCGCTTCATCACGAAAGGCTTGAAGAGCTCGAGTGCCATGAGCTTTGGCAGACCGCACTGGTGCAGCTTCAGCGTGGGACCGACGACGATGACCGAGCGCCCCGAGTAGTCGACGCGCTTTCCCAGAAGGTTCTGGCGGAAGCGTCCCTGCTTGCCTTTCAACATGTCGGACAGGCTCTTGAGCGGTCGGTTGCCGGGGCCGGTCACCGGCCGGCCTCGCCGTCCGTTGTCGAACAGGGCGTCGACCGCCTCCTGGAGCATCCGCTTCTCGTTGTTGATGATGATCTCGGGCGCGCCCAGGTCCAAGAGGCGCTTCAGGCGGTTGTTCCGGTTGATGACACGCCGGTAGAGGTCGTTGAGGTCGGAGGTCGCGAAGCGTCCACCGTCCAGCTGCACCATCGGCCTCAAGTCCGGCGGGATCACCGGCACGGCGTCGAGGATCATCGCCCGTGGGTCGTTGATCCGGCGGCCGGACTCGTCGCGACGGTTGAACGCGGAGACGATCTTCAGGCGCTTGATGGCCTTCTGCTTGCGCTGGGCCGACAAAGGACGCCGACCGTCTGTGGGCTCGATGTTCTCGCGGAGCTTGAGCTCCTCCTCGTCGAGGTCGAGGCGGTCGATGAGACGGGCGATCGCCTCGGCCCCCATCCCGCCCTCGAAGTAGTCGCCGTAGCGGGTGTGGAGCTCCCTCCACAAGAGCTCGTCCTCGATGATCTTGCGGCCGTGAAGACCCGAGAACTCGTCGAAGGCACGACGCGCGAGCGCTATGTCCTCGTTCGCCCGCTCGCGGACCCCGGTGATCTCCTTCTCGGCAGCCTTCTGGCGGGCGCGGATCTCCGAGTCCTTGGCGCCTGCTCCCTCGAGCTCCGCGAGCTCGTGCTCGAGATCGGCCAGGCGGCGCTCGGCTTCGAGGTCGCGGGCGCGCTCGATCTCGCCGATCTCGGTGTTGAGCTCGGCCTCCAGGTTCGGCAGATCCGCGTGACGACGCTCCTCGTCGACATGGGTGACGAGATAGGCGGCGAAGTAGATGACCTTCTCGAGCTGCTTGGCCTTGAGCTCCTCACGGGCCTCGGTGCCCATGAGCAGGTAGGCGAGCCAGGAGCGGGTGCCGCGGAGGTACCAGATGTGCACGACCGAGGCGGCGAGCTCGATGTGGCCCATACGCTCGCGGCGCACCTTCGAGCGCGTGACCTCGACGCCGCAACGCTCGCAGATGATGCCGCGGAACCGGACGCGCTTGTACTTGCCGCAGTAGCACTCCCAGTCCTTGGTGGGCCCGAAGATCTTCTCGCAGAACAGACCGTCCTTCTCCGGGCGCAGCGTCCTGTAGTTGATCGTCTCGGGCTTGCGGACCTCTCCGTGCGACCACGTCCGGATGTCGTCCGCAGTGGCGAGCCCGATCCGAAGCTGATCGAAATCGTTGACGTCGAGCACCTAGAAGCTCCTCTCTGCGGCGCGGCGCGCGTCCTCTTCGTCGGATCCCCGTTCGGGGCGACTGATGTCGATCCCGAGTTCCTCGGCGGTCCGGTAAACGTCCTCGTCCAACTCGCGCATCTCGATCTCCTCACCGGTGGTCGAGAGCACCTCGACGTCCAGGCAGAGGGATTGCATCTCCTTGATGAGCACTTTGAAGCTCTCAGGGATACCGGGTTCGGGAATGTTCTCGCCCTTGACGATCGCCTCGTAGACCTTCACGCGGCCGAGCACGTCGTCAGACTTGATGGTGAGCAGCTCCTGCAACGCGTACGCGGCGCCGTAGGCCTCGAGGGCCCAGACCTCCATCTCCCCGAAGCGCTGCCCACCGAACTGAGCCTTGCCACCGAGGGGCTGCTGGGTGATCATGGAGTACGGGCCGGTCGACCGGGCGTGGATCTTGTCGTCGACGAGGTGCGCGAGCTTCAGGATGTAGACGTAGCCCACGCACACGGTGTTGTCGTAAGGCTCGCCTGTGCGCCCGTTGTAGAGGGTCACCTTGCCGTCGGTGCCGATCATCTTGGTCGAGCCGTCGACGGAGTCGGCCAACAACTTGCCGAACAGCTCCTGGATCGTCGGGTGCCGGCCCGCCTCTTCCTTCTCGTCCCAGTGCGCACCGTCGAAGACCGGTGTCGACACCCAGACGGCCGGGTCCGTGCTCGGCCGCGTCTTGGTCTCTGTGCCACGCACGATGTGGTCGGAGAGCACGCCTTTGTCGGCGCCTTGCCAACCCCACCTCGCCGCATAACCGAGGTGCGCCTCCAACACCTGGCCGACGTTCATCCGGCTCGGGACACCGAGCGGGTTCAAGATGATGTCGACCGGCGTGCCGTCGGCGAGGTGCGGCATGTCTTCGACCGGCAGGATCTTCGAGATGACGCCCTTGTTGCCGTGGCGGCCGGCGAGCTTGTCGCCTTCGGAGATCTTGCGCTTCTGGGCCACGTAGACCCGCACCAGCTGGTTCACTCCGGGCGGCAGCTCGTGGGAGTCGTCGCGCGAGAACACACGCACGTCGATGACCTTGCCGGATTCACCGTGGGGAACCTTGAGGCTCGTGTCCCGCACGTCGCGCGCCTTCTCACCGAAGATCGCCCTAAGCAGCCTCTCCTCGGGCGTGAGCTCGGTCTCGCCCTTGGGCGTGACCTTGCCCACGAGGATGTCGCCGGCGTCGACCTCGGCGCCGATGCGGATGATCCCGCGCTCGTCGAGGTCGGCGAGGATGTCGTCGGAGAGGTTCGGGATGTCGCGCGTGATCTCCTCGGCACCGAGCTTGGTGTCGCGGGCGTCGACCTCGTGCTCCTCGATGTGGATCGAGGTAAGGACGTCGTCACGCACCAACCGCTCGGACAAGATGATGGCGTCCTCGTAGTTGTATCCCTCCCACGGCATGAAGGCGACGAGAAGGTTCTTCCCGAGCGCGAGCTCGCCGTTGTGAGTGGAGGGGCCGTCCGCCAGCACGTCTCCCCGGCGCACCTCCTGGCCCTCTGAAACGACCGGCTTCTGGTTCACGCAGGTGTTCTGGTTCGAACGCTGGAACTTCGCGATCGGGTAGATCTTCCTACCGAGCTCCTGATGTGCCCGGTCCTTCTCGCCGGGCTTGTACTCGACGATGACGTAATCGCCTGCGACCTCGACAACCTTGCCGGAGCCTTGGGCGAGGACGACCTCCCCGGCGTCGCGCGCGGCCCTGGCCTCGACACCGGTGCCGATGTAGGGCGCCTCGGGCACGAGCAGGGGGACCGCCTGCTTCTGCATGTTGGCGCCCATGAGCGCGCGGTTGGCGTCGTCGTGCTCGACGAAGGGGATGAGGGCCGTAGACACCGAGAGGATCTGCTTGGGAGAAACGTCCATCAGGTCGACTTCCGACGGCGGGACGTAGTCCACCTCGCTGGCGGTGCCGTAAGACGTGGACGTCGCTCCCACCCGCACACCTGCGCCTTGAGGGCCGCGGCGCACAAGGACCCGGTCACCGACGAAGTGACCGGACGTGTCGAGCGCCGCGGACGCCTGGGCGATGACGTACTCCTCCTCCTCGTCGGCGGCGTAGTACACGATCTCGTCGGTGACCCTGCTGTCGACCACCTTGCGGTAGGGAGTCTCTATGAAACCGTGGTCGTTGACCCGTGCATAGCTGGCCAGGTGGCCGATGAGGCCTATGTTCGGCCCTTCGGGAGTCTCGATCGGGCACATCCGGCCGTAGTGGGACGTGTGGACGTCTCGGACTTCGAACCCGGCGCGTTCGCGCGACAGGCCGCCCGGGCCCAGAGCGGACAGGCGCCGCTTGTGCGCCAGTCCCGACAAGGGATTGTGCTGATCCATGAACTGCGACAGCTGGCTCGTGCCGAAGAACTCCTTGATGGCCGCTACGACAGGACGGATGTTGATCAAGGTCTGGGGAGTGATCGCCTCGACGTCCTGGGTCGTCATGCGCTCGCGCACCACGCGCTCCATGCGCGACAACCCGATGCGGACCTGGTTCTGGATGAGCTCGCCGACCGAGCGGATGCGGCGGTTGGCGAAGTGGTCCTGGTCATCGAGGCGGTAGCCCGCCTCGCCGTTGGCCAGGTGGAGCATGTAAGTAGACGCGGCGAGCACCTCGCTCGGGCTGAGCACGCCGGAGTGCTCGTCTGGATGCTCGAGCGGGATGTCCAGCAGCTGGGAAATGCGCTCGATCTCGGGGCCGAGCTTGCGGTTCAGCTTGTAGCGACCGACCCGGGTGAGGTCATAGCGGCGCGGGTTGAAAAATGCGTTCTCGAAGTAGACGCGGGCTGCATCGAGCGAAAGCGGCTCGCCTGGACGCGCTCGCTTGTAGATCTCGAGCAACGCCTCGTCCCGTGTCGGAATGAGCTCCCGCTCGCGCTCCCACTGAGCTTCGAGGAAGTCGAAATGACGCACGAAGCGGCTCAGGAATGCCTCGTCCTCGTAGCCGAGGGCGCGCAACACCACGAAGAGCGACAGGCGCCTCTTGCGGGCGACACGCGCTCCGGCGCTCACATCACGGTTCGGCTTCGCCTCGACGTCGAATTCGATCCACTCACCGCGGTAGGGGTGGATCGTCCCGGTGACGATCGTCTTCTGATCCCTGCCTGGCTGGAAGATCACACCGGGCGAACGGACGAGCTGGCTCACCACGACGCGCTCGGTCCCGTTGATGATGAAGGTCCCGCGGCTCGTCATCATGGGGAAGTCCCCCATGAAGACCGTCTGCTCCTTGATCTCACCGGTCGAACGGTTCATGAACGACGCCCGGACGAAGATCGGCGCGGCGTAGGTGATGTCCTTCGCCTTGCACTCCTCGATTGAGAACTTGGGCGGTGGCCGCAGGTCCGGGTCGGTCGGATCGAAATCGAGCTTCAGGCTCAGCTGGTCGGTGAAGTCCGCGATCGGACTGATGTCACCGAACGTCTCGGCGAGTCCTTTGTCGAGGAACCACTCGAAGGAGTCACGCTGGACGGCTATGAGGTCTGGAAGCGGCAGGACCTCGTCGATGTTGGCGAACGAGTAACGCTCCGGGGTGCGGGGACGTAAGGGCAAGGGTCTACTCCTCGCGAATGCTGATCGACCGGAAAACAGGGCTGAGCAGTGCGTGGGCGCGCGTCAAGGAACTTGAAGTGGAGCGGTTACTCGACGGGAGGGCACGGCAACCATTCATGTTACACGCGCGAAGACGCGCGAGCAAGCGGCACGCGCTGGTCGCCTCGTGAAGGGTACGGGAACCGTGGCCCCAGGTCAAGATGTCTATTGGCACTTTTTCCCAACAGCGCCCTTGCTCCACCCCCGGGCACATTGGCCCGGCAGCGGCGCTACTTGAGCTCGACTGACGCGCCAGCCTCCTCCAGCTGGGCCTTCGCCTTCTCGGCGTCTTCCTTCGACACCTTCTCGAGGACAGGCTTCGGTGCGCCGTCGACGAGGTCCTTCGCCTCTTTCAGCCCCAGGCTGGTGAGAGAACGAACCTCTTTGATCACCTGGATCTTCTTCTCGCCAGCGGCGAGCAGGATGACGTCGAACTCGTCCTGCTCCTCCTCGACCGGCGCTGCCTCGCCGCCGCCGTTCGAGGCGACGGCCGCCGCGGCCACTGGAGCTGCCGCGGTCACGCCGAACTTCTCCTCGAATGCCTTCAACAGCTCGCTCAGCTCGAGCACCGTCATGCTCGCTATGCCGTCGAGGATCTCTTCCTTGGTTGCCATGTTTCCTCCTGTTGTGCGAATGGTTGATAGTTCTTCAAGCGGGTTGGCGGGCGCCCGCCCGCGAGCTAGGTCTCGGTGGGGTCGGCCACCTCGCCGGCCTCAGACGCCTCGGCGGGCTCGGCCACGTCAGTTGCCTCACCAGCGTCGGTCGCCTCGGATGTCTCGGCGGGCTCGGCAGGGGGTGTCTCTGGCGGTTCGGCCACTACGACGGGCTCGGCCACGTCAGCCGCCTCACCAACGCCGGTCGCCTCGGATGTCTCGGCGGGCTCGGCCACCTCGGTGGGGTCGGCAGGGCGTGCCTCTGGCCGCTCGGCCACAACGGCGGGCTCGGCCACAACGGTCGCCGCGGCAGCGTCGGCTGCCTCGGTCGCGTCCGCTGCCTCGGCGGGCGTAGCTGTGTCTCCCACGCCGCCGCGCTTGTCGATCAGCGCGGACAACCCATAGGCGAGGCTCCTCGGCAGCGCTTGCAGCAAGCCGGCGAACTGGCGTATGGGGGCAGCGATCGCACCGGCGAGCTGGGCAAGCAGCACTTCCCGTGAAGGAAGCTCGGCCAGGGCGGTGGCGCCATTTGCGTCGAGCAGCTTGGTACCAAAAAGTCCGCCTTTCACGATCAGCTGCGGGTGCACGCGGCCGAAGTCCCGGAGCACCTTCGCGACCGCCCCGACGTCGTCGCGGACGAACACGATCGCCGTCGGACCGTTCAGGTACTCGTCGAGAGCCGCATGGTCGCTATCGGCGGTCGCGCGGCGTACCAGGGTGTTCTTGAAGATCTTGTAATCCGCCCCAGCGGTGCGCAGCTGGCGGCGCAGGGTTGCCAGGTCTCCCACCTTGAGGCCGCGGTACTCGGTGAGGATGGCCGCGCTCGAGCTGCCGAGATGCTCGCGCACCTCCTCTACTACGGCGACCTTCTCAGGTCTCGGTCCTGCCATGAGCGCTCCTTTGATCACATGCTCCGGGCCGGCCCCGGGCACAAAGCTCCGGAGGTGTCGCGACGCGCGGGACGTGGGAAGCGCCTGGCACTTCGCCTCGTCGGGCGGGTCGGAAACCCTTTGAGCGCCTTTCGGCGCACCGGAGCTCTACGGCGAGTTATTCAATTGGTAGCTGAAGCGTAGCCGCCTCAGCGGACGGGCTGTCCAGCGAACGGTATTCGCTCTGTCAGGCCGACGCCGCCAGCATGTCGTCGACGACACGTGCCTTGACCGGGTCGATCTTCACTCCCGGGCCCATGGTCGAGCTCAGAGTGACGGACCGCAGGTAGCGACCCTTGGCGGCAGCCGGCTTGGCCCGGATGAGCTCGTCGATGGCCGCCCGGTAGTTCTCGGTCAGCTGGGCGCGCTCGAAAGACGCCTTGCCGATCGGGATGTGAACGTTGCCGACCCGGTCGGTCCGGTACTCCACCCGACCGGCCTTGTACTCCGCGACCGCTTTGGCGATATCGGTGGTCACGGTCCCGGTCTTGGGATTGGGCATCAGGCCGCGGGGTCCGAGGACGCGTCCCAACCGTCCGACCTGAGCCATCAGGTCCGGCGTGGCGATGGCAACGTCGAATGCAAGGAAGCCCTCCTTCTCGATCCGTTGCACGAGGTCGTCCGCTCCCACTATGTCGGCGCCCGCGGCACGCGCCTCGGCGGCGTGCTCTCCGGCCGCAAAGACGGCGACGCGGACCATCCGCCCCGTGCCCGCCGGCAACGAGAGCGAGCCGCGGACTATCTGGTCCGCGCGCCGTGGATCGACGCCGAGTCGCGTCGCCAGATCGATGGTCTCGTCAAACCGGGCCCTCGCGAGGCTCTTGACCAGTTCGATCGCCTCGATCGGGGTGTAGAGGCGATCGCGGTCGTAACTCTTCACCGCTTCGGCGTACCGCTTTCCCCTGTTCACTTGCAGAGCTCCCTTCGATGTGCCGCACCGAGCGACTGCGAGGCGGTCGTCACTTGCTGACCGCGATGCCCATGGAGCGAGCCGTGCCCGCAACCTGGTGCTTAGCAGCTTCGAGATCGTTGGCGTTGAGGTCGGGCATCTTCTTCGCGGCGATCTCCGCGACCTGGTCGTCGGTGATGGAGCCGACGGATTCGCGCCCGGCGAGCTTGCTCCCCTTCTCGAGACCGGCCGCCTCCCGGATGAGGAACGTCGTCGGTGGCGTCTTCAGGACGAAGGTGAACGAGCGATCCTCGTAGATGGTCACTTCGACAGGCACGATCGTGCCCCGCTGGCTCTCGGTCGCGGCGTTGTACTGCTTGCAGAACTCCATCGTCTGCACACCATGCGGACCAAGGGCCGTCCCGACCGGGGGCGCCGGCGTAGCCGCACCCGCGGGCAGTTGGATCTTTACGATGGCGGCGACGCGACGACGTGCCATGAAGGTTCTTCCTCTTTCTTTCGCCGTCAGGCGCTAGAGCTTGGCGACCTGACTGAATTCGAGCTCGACCGGAGTCTCGCGACCGAAGATGTTAACGAGCACCTTGAGCTTCAACTGGTCCTCGTTGATCTCAGCGATCTGGCCTGAGAAGTCGGCGAACGGACCTTCCTTGACCCGAACCGTGTCACCGACCTGGTGCTCGAGGCGCGGCTTGGAACGGTGCTTCTGGCCCTCGGTCCCCTCCGGACGCACCTGGAGGATCGCCTCGACCTCAGCTCGCGGCAACGGAGTCGGCTTGGTACCCGGGCCGACGAAGCCCGTGACTCCGGGTGTCTGACGGATGACCGACCAGGAATCGTCGTCGAGGTCGCAACGACACAACAGGTAGCCAGGAAAGACCTTCCGCTGCACGAATACCCGCTTGCCGCCTTTGATCTCGGCGACTTCCTCCATCGGGATCACGACCTCGAAGATCCGGTCTTCCATGTTCATCGAGGAGATCCGGCTCTCGAGATTCGACTTCACCTTGTTCTCGTAGCCCGCGTAGGTGTGCACGACGTACCAAAGACCCGGCCTGTCGTAAGGGCTGGGCTCGCGGACTGCGACCTCGTCATCGTCACCTTGGGACGGGAGCTCGTACTCGAGCACGTCGTAGCTGCTCGACCTCGGAGCAGCCTCGATCGGCTCGGCGGGCGCCGGCGCGTCCTCGGGCAAGGTGTCCTCTGTGTTCGTCTCTGGATGGATCGTACTCACGTCGTCGTCTCCGGGGCCTTGTTCGTCACTCACGAGCCGAAGAGAAAGAGCACGCCCTTGGCGAACCCGTAGTCGAGGCCGAAAACGAGGCTGACCATGAACACGAGGGTCACGAAGACGACAATCGTGTACTTGACCACCTCCGGGCGGTTCGGCCAGGCGACCTTGGCGAGCTCGTTGCGAACCTCGCGCGCGAACTCGACGACCCTCTCGGGGAGACCCGGTCGATCGGGGGCGGGCGGCCGCCGTTGCGTGCTGGGTGGTGGCCGGCGTCCAGGCGCGGGTGCGCCTTCCTCGTCAATCTGGCCCTGTCTCTGCAGGAGACGCTTCGTTTGTCGGTTCACGCAACAGTCCTCGGCTCGAAAGAGCAGTGAGCAGGGCAGGAGGGACTCGAACCCCCAACCGCCGGTTTTGGAGACCGGTGCTCTACCAATTGAGCTACTGCCCTCCGGGCCGGGGTCGTGGCCCGCCACTCAATGGGCACCGAGTCGCCTCGGGCCGGCATCACGATAGCACCACGGGCCGGAGCCTCCGTAGGCGGCCGCGGTGCATCACTGTCACGGCGATGATCGCTGCCGCGGGAGCGGCGAAAGCACCTACGTAAACAAGCCTCCGCCCGCTGAGAACAGAGCGGACGACGCGGCGCTGAGCCGCTGCCTCGAGCGCGTCGAGCACATCGGCCACGGTCCCGGGTGGCGGTTCGACTCTGTATGACCGCAACTGGTTGAGGAGTCGCAGCAGCTTGCGATACCTGGCGAGCTCGGCCTGGCAACGAAGGCAGGATCCGACGTGCTGGACCACCACCTCGTCAGCCGAGGAGACCCCGTCGAGAATCGAGGGCAGGACCAGGGCGATCTCGGCGCACGAGACGCTCGAACACGAGGGGCTGTCCCCGGCGCCCCGGCGAGCGATGAGCCAGGAGAGGGAACCCTGCAGGGCTTCGCTGCCTGCGAACAGGGCCTGTTCAGACCGCGGCCGCATGCCTGGCCGCCACTTCGGTCTCGAGCTCGGCGCTGATCGCCCCGTCGGCTCCGAAGCCGGCCTCGCACCCCGCGCCGACGCCGGTCCCGTCCCCAGCTTCGGCGGGCGTACGTGGGTGGCGCCTCTGGCGACTCAGCCCGCCCGCCGCTCCGGCAGGTGCGAACAACTGCTCACGCAGGCGCCGGCGGGCGCGGTGGAGGCGTACCTTGGCCGCGGTCTGGCTGATGCCGAGCTCACGCGCTATCTGCTCGTGCGCCAGGTCGTAGACGTCCCTGAGCACGACCACCATCCGCATCTGGTCCGGGAGATCCGCGAGCGCCTCCACGAGACGCTCCCGATCGTCAGCCGTCCCGGCCGCGGTCTCCGGATCGCGCTCGGAACGCGTCTCGGGAACCTCGAGGTCGTCGTCGAGCTCGACGTGGGAGGTCCGCCGGCGCTTCGCCACGAGAGTGGCCGAGCAGTTCACGGTTATGCGGTGCAGCCATGTCCCGAACGCAGAGTCACCACGGAACTTGCCGAGCTTGCGGAAGGCGCGCAGATATGTCTCCTGCAGGACATCGCGCGCGTCATGTTCGTTGCCGACGAGCCTTAGCGCCAGGGCGTAGCAGTCGGTCGAGGTGGCGCGGACCAGGTGCTCGAAGGCCGCCCTGTCCCCGTGCCGGGCGAGCTCGACGAGGTGGGCGAGGTCGTCCGCCTCGCGAGTCAGCGCGTCTCCTTGTGAAGCGTGTGTTGCCGATCGAACTGGCAGTACTTCTTCATCTCGATCCGCTCGCGGTCGTTCTGTTTGTTCTTCATCGTGATGTAGTTCCTTCGCTTGCACACTTCGCAAGCGAGGGTCACCTTGACTCGCTTCTCGTTCTTTGCCACGTCACTGACTCCTCTGCTCCACTCCTGGTAGCGGCGGCCGGACTCGAACCGGCGACCCCACGATTATGAGCCGTGTGCTCTTACCAACTGAGCTACGCCGCCGCGGAGCCCCCTGTCGGAATCGAACCGACGACACCAGCCTTACCATG